>Ga0247738_10000017_pt1 | contig 206546 bp, 184 predicted proteins | sample UWRJL013104B2_FD_180936 | JGI IMG/M metagenome (GOLD analysis project Ga0247738, IMG submission 180936) | Plant litter microbial communities from Arlington Agricultural Research Station in Wisconsin, United States - UWRJ-L013-104B-2 | ecosystem: Environmental > Terrestrial > Plant litter >...
CAGCCGATCGCCACCGCGCTGTTCGCCGATTCGCCGTTCACCGAAGGCAAGCCCAACGGCTTCCTCAGCTACCGCTCGCACATCTGGACCGATACCGATCCCGACCGCACCGGCATGCTGGATTTCGTGTTCGAGGATGGTTTCGGCTACGAGCGCTACGTCGACTACCTGCTCGACGTGCCGATGTATTTCTCCTACCGCGACGGCGAGTACATCGACGCCTCCGGCAAGTCGTTCCGCGACTTCATGGCCGGGCGCCTGGACGTGCTGCCCGGCGCGCTGCCGACGCTGCGCGACTGGAACGACCACATGACCACCGCCTTCCCGGAAGTGCGACTGAAGAAGTTCCTGGAAATGCGTGGCGCCGACGGTGGCCCCTGGAACCGGCTGTGCGCGCTGCCTGCGTTCTGGGTCGGCCTGCTTTACGACGATGCCGCGCTCGACGCGGCCTGGGACCTGGTCAAGGACTTCAGCCGCGAAGAACGCCACGCGCTGCGCGACGGCGTGCCGCGCCATGCGCTGAAGCTGCCGTTCCGCGGCGGCAGCGTGCGCGACCTGGCGCGCGAGGCATTGCGCATCGCCGCCGGCGGCCTGGCGCGCCGCGCGCGGCACAACGAGCGCGGCGAGGACGAGCGCGACTTCCTGTCGCCGCTGCTGGAGGTGGTCGAAGCCGGACAGACCCCGGCCGAGCACAAGCTGGCGCTGTTCCATGGTGAATGGAACGGCGATATCGATCGCGTCTTCCGAGAGTTCGCGTACTGAGGCGCCGGCGGGCGCGGTTCGGCTTGCGCTCCGGTCTCGCTGGCGACCTCTGCGGCGCTCGCGGGCCGGGGTGTCGTGGGCGCGGGGTGGCCGTTCGCGGCTGAAGCCGCTCCTGCACAAGCCGGCCTCCTGCTTCGGTTGCGTCCAAGCAGCCTGCGCAGACCGGCATCGCGTCGGAGCGGCTTCAGCCGCGATCGAACCTCCCGCCGCCCCGCAGCCACCTTCAGCCAATCACCCCGGCAGGCCGCGCCGCGCCCACCGGCCACGCGCAAAAAAGCCTGGCGCAAGACCGCCCACCGACCCGCCTGTCAGTTGCCGTCGCAACGGTTGCTGCGCTGCGACACGCATTCCGTTAGTGTTTTGCGGATGAATATCCCCGACGGCCCGCTGCGCGACCAACTCCAATTCGCCGAAACCGACGTGCTGCTGCGCGATGACGTGCGGCGGCTGGGCGCGCTGGTCGGCGAGGTGCTGGCCGAGCAGGGCTCGCCGGCGCTGCTGGCCGAGGTCGAAGGCATCCGCCGCGCCGCCATTGCGCGGCGCGAACAAGGACTGCCGGTCGATGCGCTGGCCGCGGAAATGGCCAAGGTGCCTCCGACCGACGCCGAGGCCGTGGTGCGTGCCTTCTCCACCTATTTCAGCGCGATCAACCTGGCCGAGCGGGTGCACCGCATCCGCCGCCGCCGCGATTACGAACGCATCAGCGAGCTGCCGCAGCCCGGCGGCTTCGAGGCCGTACTGCGCGGCCTGCGCGATGACGGCGTGAGCTTCGAGGAACTCGAGGCCACGCTGCCGCGGCTGTGGGTCGAGCCGGTGTTCACCGCGCATCCCACCGAGGCGGTGCGACGGGTCATGCTGGAGAAGGAGCGCGACATCGTCGAGCGCCTGGTCGAGGACATCGACCGCACGCGTACGCCGGTCGAGCGCAGTGCCGACATCGAGCGCATCCGCGTTGCGCTGACCGCGGGCTGGCAGACCAGCGACACGCCTGCGCACAAGCCCACCGTGGCCGATGAAGTCGAGCACGTGGGCTACTACCTGGCGCACATGCTGTATCGCGTGGTGCCGGTGTACTACGAGGCCTTCGCCGATGCGGTGGAGGCGGTGTATGGGCGGCGCATCTCGCTGCCGCAGGTGCTGCGCTTCGGCACCTGGGTCGGTGGCGACATGGACGGCAACCCCAACGTCAACGCCGCCACCGTGCGCGCCGCGCTCGACGCGCAGCGCGCGCAGGCGATCGATCGCTACCGTGCCGACCTGCGCGGCCTGAGCAACCTGCTCACCCAGTCGCTGGGACGCGTCGATGTCGATGCGGCCGTCATCGCGCGCACCGACGAATACATCGCGCTGCTGCCGCAGGCCGCGAAGCGGTTGCGCCCGCGCCTGGCCGACATGCCGTACCGGCGGCTGCTGGACCTGATGAAGGCGCGGCTGTCGGTCACCGCCGAATCCAGCGCCAGGGGCTATGCCGGCGCGGACGAATTCATCGCCGACCTCGAGCTGATCGATGCCAGCCTGCAGCGGCACGGTGGCGAGTACGCCGGTCGTTTCACGCTGCAGCGCGTGCTGTGGCGCGCGCGCACCTTCGGATTCCACCTGGCCGCGCTCGACCTGCGCCAGGACTCGGCGGTACACGATGCCGCGCTCGCGGACCTGCTCGACGACGCAGGCTGGGCCGCGCGCGAAGCCGACGACCGGACCGCACGGCTGCAGGCGCTGCTGGCCGATCCGCCGACGGCGCCGGATGCGCCCGGCGACGTGCTGGCCTCGACCCTGGACGTGTTCGAAACCGTGCTGGAGCTGCGCCGCACGCATGGCGTGGCGGCCATCGGCCTGTACATCATCAGCATGAGCCGCAGCGCCGCCGATGCACTGGCCGTGCTGGCACTGGCGCGCGTGGCCGGCTGCGTGGAATCGGGCGCGGTGCCGCTGGACATCTCGCCGCTGTTCGAAACGGTGGACGACCTGCAGGCCGCGCCGGCGGTGATGCGCTCGCTGTTCGAGGACCCGGCCTATCGCGCCCACCTGGACGCGCGCGGCAACGAACAGACGGTGATGCTCGGCTATTCCGACAGCGCCAAGGATGGTGGCCTGTTCGCCTCGCGCTGGGCGCTGCAGCGCACCCAGGTGGAATTGACCGAGCTGGCCAACCAGCATGGCGTGCGCATCATGTTCTTCCACGGCCGCGGTGGTTCGGTGAGCCGCGGTGGCGGCAAGACCGAACGCGCGATCATCGCCGCGCCGCGCGGCTCGGTGAACGGCTCGATGCGCGTCACCGAGCAGGGCGAGGTGATCCACCGCAAGTACGGCATCCGCGCGCTGGCGCTGCGCAACCTCGAGCAGACCACCGGCGCGGTGTTGCGCGCGACCCTGCGTCCGCGCCCGCGCGATCCGCGCGAGGACAGCTGGAGGGAGATCGCCAGGGCGCTGGCCGCGGCGTCGCGCGCACACTACCGCGCGCTGGTGCACGAGCATCCGGATTTTCCCGACTACTTCCGCGCGGCCACCCCGGTGGACGTGATCGAACGCCTGCAGATCGGCTCGCGTCCCTCGCGCAGGCGCGAGGGCGGCATCGACAACCTGCGCGCGATCCCCTGGGTGTTCGCCTGGTCGCAGAACCGCTCCGGCCTGACCGGCTGGTACGGCATCGGCCATGCCCTGCGCCATGGCATGCAGCACTACGGCCAGGACGCGATGACCGAGATGGCGCGCGACTGGCCGTTCTTCGCCGCCATGCTCGACGATGTCGAGATGCTGCTGGCCAAGTCGGACCTGGCCATCTTCGAGCGCTATTCGCAGCTGGCCGGACCGCTGCACGAAGTGTTCCACCCCGGCATCGCCGAGGAGTTCCTGCGCACCTGCGATGCGATCCTGCTGCTCAAGCAGCGCGATCGCATCCTGGCCGACGACTACCGGCTGCGCCTGTCGATCCGCCTGCGCAATCCGTATGTCGACCCGCTCAGTCTGCTGCAGGTGGAGTTGCTGCAGCGCTGGCGCGAAGGCGGGCGCGAGGACGACGACCTGCTGCGGGGGCTGGTGTCGACGGTGAACGGCATCTCGGCCGGGATCCAGAACACCGGTTGAGGGCGCGCCTGCGGGACGGGACGCCAGGCGCCGGTTCACGGCATCCCGCCACGCACCTCGGACAGCCTGCTTCCGCCCGTCATTTCCGCGAACGCGGGAATCCACCCGCCGCTGCGAGCGCTTGCCCGCGTGTGGCGCAGGGAGGCGGCACTGGCGCGCACCCGCCTGCGAACGCGTATCGTCGCCCGTTTCCCGCCACGGATGCGCCGCCATGAGCAACAGCGAACTCGTCTTCCACACCAATCCCATGTCCCGCGGGCGGATCGTGCGCTGGATGCTGGAAGAACTCGGCGTCGGCTACCGCACCGTGGTCCATGGCTACGGCGCGGAGATGAAGTCGGCCGAGTACCTGGCGGTCAATCCGATGGGCAAGGTGCCGGCGATCGAGCATCGCGGCGTGGTGGTGACCGAAGCCGCCGCGATCTGCGCCTACCTGGCCGACGCCTTCCCGCAGGCAGGATTGTCGCCGGCGCTGGACGACCCGCAGCGCGGCACCTATCTGCGCTGGATGTTCTTCGCGGCCGGCCCGGTGGAGGCGGCGGTGACCGCGCGATCGCTGGACCGGCTGCCGCCGCCCGAGAAGGCGGGCTTCGTCGGCTACGGCAGCTTCGATCAGGCCATGGACGTACTCGAGCAGGCGGCGGCCTCGGCCTCGCCTTGGCTGCTGGGCGAGCGCTTCAGCGCGGCCGATGTCTACGTCGGCAGCCATGTCGACTTCGGCCTGGCGTTCAAGTCGATTCCCGAGCGTCCGGCATTCGTCGCGTGGGCCGAACGCCTGCGCGCACGCGAGGGCTACCGGCGCGCCAGGGCGGAGGATGACGCGCTGATGCCGCCCGCCGGGTGATGCATCGCCGCCGCCGCAGGGCGATGGCGGCGGCCCTCGAGGCATCGTGTCGCGAGCGCCCCTGCGCTCAGGCGAGCGCGGCGGCCACGGCCTCCCGCAGCGACGTGGTCGGGCGGCCGATGAGCTGCGACAGCTCGCGGCCCTCGTGGAACAGCGCGCCCTTCGCCGCCTCGACGTCGAGCGCGGGCAGCGCGTCGGGCCACGGCGCCGGCACGCCGGCCTGCACCAGTGCCGCGGTGTAGTCGGCCGGGGCCAGGTCGACGTAGGGGATCTCCCGGCCCGACTGGCGCGAGATCTCCGCGGCCAGCTCGGCAAGCGTGTAGGCGGTGTCTCCCGCCAGTTCGTAGACCTTGCCGTCGTGGCCGTCGCCGGTCAGCACCGCGACCGCCGCATCGGCGAAGTCCGCGCGCGTGGCCGACGCGATGCGGCCCTCGCCGGCGCTGCCCGCCAGAGCGCCATTGGCCAGCGCGGCGGCGACGGAGCCGGTGTAGTTCTCGGTGTACCAGCCGTTGCGCAGCACCGTGACGGCCAGGCCGGCGTCGGCCAGCATCGCCTCGGTCTCGACGTGCTCGGGCGCGAGGAACAGACTGGAGGTGTCGGCGTGCAGCAGGCTGGTGTAGACGATGCGGCGCACGCCGGCCTGCTTCGCGGCGTCGATGAGGTTGCGGTGCTGGATCGCGCGCTGGCCGACTTCGCTGCCCGACACCAGCATGAGCGTGTCGATGCCGGTCAGGGCCGGGCCGAGGGTGTCGGGGCGCGCATAGTCGGCCTCACGCACCTCGACGCCGAGGTCGGCGGCCTTCGCCGGCGAGCGCGCGAGCGCGACGATGTCGCGGGCCGGCAGCTTGCCGCGCAGGCGTTCGATAAGCAGGCGGCCAAGCTGGCCGGTGGCGCCGGTGACTGCGATCTTCATGGGGGACTCCGGTCTGGCATGGGGTGATGGCCACTGTAGGATTAGCACTTACTTTTAGGAAGTACGCACATGAAGGTAAGTGCAGCGATGGACCCTGCCCCAGCGCCGGCCGAGGGTGGCAGCCTGTCGGGCCGCCTGCGGCGCGGCGAGCTGCTGGCGGCGGAATGCCCCTCGCGCGAGGTGCTCAGGCACGTCACCAGCCGCTGGGGCGTGCTGGTGCTGCTGGTGCTGGAGACCGGCACGCATCGTTTCAGCGGGCTGCGCCGCGCCATCGGCGGCGTCAGCGAGCGGATGCTGGCGCAGACCCTGCAGTGGCTGGAGGGCGACGGCCTCATCGACCGCATCGCGCACGACGTGGTGCCGCCGCACGTGGAATACAGCCTGACGCCGCTGGGCCGAGAGGCCGCGGTGCGGGTGCGCGGGCTGGCCGACTGGATCGAGGAGAGCCTGCCGCGAATCATGCAGACGCGACAGGCACGGGGCGCGTGAATTTCGATCGTGGCGACGCCGTGCGGCCGGGCACCTGGCCGGGCTGTGGGGAAGATGCCGACCGCAGCCGTCCGGTCGCCTGGCCGCTCAACATGCGCCTGGGGCGGGCGCTGTCGCCCTAGCCTGTCGGCCGGCGCTTGCGGGCGGGCGCCTTCTTCGGCGCGGGTTCGGGCATCAGCGCAGCGGTCTGGAGCAGCAGCGTGCGCAGCGCGTCGGCGTCGTCGAGCAGCTCGTCGGCGACCGGATAGTCCTTCGCGCCCGGGTACGGCGGCCTCGCCGGCAGTCCTGGCGCCAGCCGCTGCACGGCGGCCGAGGGCTTCACGAACAGGCTGTTGTCGCAGGCGAAGGCGACGACCCTGCCGTCCACGTACAGCGCGTACTCGCCGAACAACTTCTTGCGCGTGAGCCGGTCGCCAAGCGCGGCCTGCTCGGCGACGTAGTCGATGAAGTCCTGGTGGGTGGCCACTGCAGCGTCTTCAGTGCGGCTCTTTGGCCATGCCGTCGCGGAACAGCCACAGCATCGCGCGCCTGTAGGCCTCGCCGATGCTGGCGGCGTGGGTGCCGTCGGGCAGCACGATGCGTTCGACCTGCCAGGGCGCGTCGGCGCGACCACGCCACTGCGCCTGCCAGTGCGCGGCGTTGCGCAGCCGCGCTTCGGTGTCGCGGGCGCCACTGACGACGGCCAGCCGCAGGTCGTCGCGCGCGTGCGTGGCGGGGCTCGCGAACAGCTGTTCGCGTGCGGGATCGAGCGAGGGATTGCTCGCGATCCGTCCCCAGAACAGGTCGGGCGCCTGCAGCGCGGACCAGAGCACGAACCAGCCGCCGCGCGACTGCCCCACCAGCACGCGCCTGGTGGCGTCGACGCGCCAACGCCGTTCCACCTCGGGCAGCAGCTGGTGCTGCAGGACGTGGTGGAAGGCCGCCGCGCCGCCTTCGCCCGGCTGCGTGTCGGCGCCCAGACCGGTGAAGTCGACGTTGCGCTTGTTGATGGACGGGTCGAAACCGCCATAGGCGATGCCGACGACGATGGCGTCGGGCAGGCCCTCGTCGTAGGTCAGGAACAGGTGCGTGGCGGCCAGCAGCGGGAACAGGGTGTCGCCGTCGAGCAGGTACACAACCGGCCAGCGGCGCGCCGGATCCGCGTCGTAGCCCTCGGGCAGGCGTACGTAGACGTGGTGGGTGCGGCCGCTCGCCTCGGCGACCAACGGGAAATAGCCGCCCCGCAGCGCGGCCAGGTGGTCGAGTGGAACGGTGGCGCCCGCAGGCTCTTCCACGCCCGGGCCGGCGGGCGTGGCCTGCGCCGGCGCGCCCGGGAGCCATGCCGCAAGCAGGAGGATCAGGCCGGGCAGCAGTGGGTTCCGGGTCATGCCGGGAGTCTAGCGCCACCCCGCGCTGTTGGGTCGACGGGCAGCCGCGTGCGGTTGATACCGGACCGGATCCGGCAGGGATCGGCGCTCAGCCGCAGCGGCGGCGGCATCACCGGCGCCGGGCTGACGGGTGCGCGGCCACCGGCCCGTGGTCGTGCAGCTGGCACGCCCCGGCCTGCCGCGCCAAGCGCGATGGTTGCGGCGGGCCTCGACCTGTGCAGCCCCAAGGCGGCTGGTATACTACCCCCCACTATCGTTGCCGAGGCGTCCCGTGCCGCACTCGCCCGAAGAAAAGAAGAAGGTCCTCGCCCGCGTGCGGCGCATCCGCGGCCAGTGCGATGCGCTCGATCGCGCGCTGGAGGCGGGCGCCGACTGCGCGCCGGTGCTGCAGCAGATCGCGGCGATTCGCGGCGCGGTCAACGGGCTGATGAGCGAGGTGCTGGAGTCGCACCTGCGCGAGCAGTTCGGGCATGCCGCGCACAGCGACGCCGAGCGCGCCGCGCGCGTGACAGAAATGACCGGGCTGATCCGCTCGTACCTGAAATAGTCCCATCCATGCACGCCGCGCCATGCCGCGGTCTGCCTCCCACACCGTATTGCAGGAGTTGACACCATGAAGACCCGTGCCGCCGTCGCCTTCGAAGCAGGCAAGCCGCTGCAAATCGTCGAGCTCGACCTCGAAGCGCCACGCAAGGGCGAGGTGCTGGTGAAGATCACCCACACCGCGCTCTGCCACACCGATGCCTTCACCCTGTCGGGCGAGGATCCCGAAGGCGTGTTCCCGGCGGTGCTGGGCCACGAGGGCGCGGGCATCGTGGTCGAAGTGGGCGAGGGCGTGACCTCGGTGAAGCCGGGCGATCATGTGATCCCGCTGTACACCGCCGAGTGCGGCGAGTGCCTGTTCTGCAAGAGCGGCAAGACCAACCTGTGCGTCGCGGTGCGCGCCACCCAGGGCAAGGGCGTGATGCCCGACGGCACCACGCGCTTCAGCTACAACGGACAGCCGGTCTACCACTACATGGGCTGCTCGACCTTCAGCGAGTACACGGTCGTCGCCGAGGTATCGCTGGCCAAGGTGAACCCGGCCGCGAATCCGGAGCACACCTGCCTGCTCGGCTGCGGCGTGACCACCGGCATCGGCGCGGTGCACAACACGGCGAAGGTGGCCGAGGGCGACAGCGTGGCGGTGTTCGGCCTCGGCGCGATCGGTCTTGCCGTGATCCAGGGCGCGAAGCAGGCCAAGGCCGGGCGGATCATTGCCATCGACACCAACCCGGACAAGTTCGCACTGGCGCGCGAGATGGGCGCCACCGACTGCGTGAATCCCAAGGACGATGCGCGCCCGGTCCAGCAGGTGATCGTGGAGATGACCGGCTGGGGCGTGGACCACAGCTTCGAGTGCATCGGCAATGTCGAGGTGATGCGCGCGGCGCTGGAATGCGCGCACCGCGGCTGGGGCCAGAGCGTGATCATCGGCGTGGCGGGCGCGGGCAAGGAGATCTCGACGCGTCCGTTCCAGCTGGTCACCGGTCGCAAGTGGATGGGCACCGCCTTCGGCGGGGTCAAGGGTCGCAGCCAGCTGCCGGGCATGGTCGAGGACGCGATGCGCGGCGACATCCAGCTGGCGCCCTTCGTCACCCACACCCTGCCGCTGGAGCGCATCAACGAGGCTTTCGAGCTGATGCACGAAGGCAAGTCGATCCGCGCCGTGATCCATTACTGACGCGGCGGGCATGCGCAGCGTCGAGGACATCGATCAGGCCGCGCGCAGCCGCGTCGTGCTGGTGGCTGGTGCCAGCGGCCTGGTCGGACGCGCGCTGATCGCGCGGCTGTGCGCTGACGCCGGCGTCGCCTGCGTGCACGCGCTGGTGCGACGGCCACTGGCGATGGACACGCCGAAGCTGCAACTGCACGTGGTCGCGTTCGACCAGCTGCCCGCGCTGCCGCGCGTGGACGAAGCCTATCTGGCGCTCGGCACCACGATTGCCGTGGCCGGCAGCCGCGATGCGTTCCGCGCGGTCGACTACGACGCCAACCTCGCCGTCGCCCGCGCGGCATGCGCCGCGGGTGCGCGGCGGATCGGCGTGGTCAGCGCGACCGGCGCGGATGCCGCCTCACGCGTGTTCTACAGCCGGGTCAAGGGCGAACTCGAGGATGCCCTGTCGGCGCTGCCGCTGGAGGCGCTGGTGATCGCACGCCCGTCGCTGCTGCTGGGCGACCGCGACCACCTCGGCCAGCCGCGGCGACGCGGCGAGCACCTGGCCGCGCGCCTGGACCGCTGGTTGCGGCCGCTGGTCCCGGCGCGCCTGCGCGGCATTGCCGCGGATGACGTGGCGGCGGCCCTGGTGGCGGCGCTTGCGCAGACAAGCGGGCGCCTGGTCCTCGACTCCGCCCGCATGCAGGGCGCCGCGCGCGCCTGAGTCGCCGCGCCGCCATTCCCACAACAACCCATCCGGAGGTCTCCCATGGAACGCATCGAACACCGCGCCTGCTTCGGCGGCTGGCAGGACGTCTACCGCCACCGCTCGGAAGTCCTGGGCTGCGACATGACCGTTGGCGTCTACTTCCCGCCGCAGGCCGAACAGGGCCCCTGCCCGGTGCTGTACTGGCTCTCGGGCCTGACCTGCAACGAGCAGAACTTCATCACCAAGGCCGGCGCGCAGCGCTACGCCGCCGAGCACGGCATCATCCTGGTGGCGCCCGATACCAGCCCGCGCGGCGACGATGTCGCGGATGCCGACGGCTACGACCTGGGCAAGGGCGCCGGCTTCTACCTCAACGCCACCCGCGATCCATGGGCGAAGCACTACCGCATGTACGACTACATCGTCGACGAGCTGCCGGCCTGGGTGGAATCCGACCCGGCCGCCAGCGACGCGCGCGCGATCAGCGGCCATTCGATGGGCGGGCATGGCGCGCTCACCATCGCGCTGAAGAATCCCGGCCGCTACCGCAGCGTGTCGGCGTTCGCGCCGATCGTCGCGCCGAGCCAGGTGCCGTGGGGCGAAAAGGCCTTTGCCGCCTATCTTGGCGACGACCGCGAGGCCTGGAAGCAGTACGACGCGGTCGAGCTGGTCAAGGCGGCCCCGGAAAAACTGCCGCTGCTGGTCGACCAGGGCGGCGGCGACGAGTTCCTCGACGGCCAGCTGCGCCCGCAGCTGCTGCAGGCCGCCTGCGAGGCGGCGGGCCATCCGCTCAGCCTGCGCATCCGCCCCGGCTACGACCACAGCTACTACTTCATCGCCAGCTTCATCGGCGAGCACATCGCCCACCACGCGAAGGCATTGCAGGGCTGACCGGTCCATCCCCTCCCCGGGTGGCCTCAAGCGCGGCCGCCGGCGGCCGTTACCGAGCCAGCAACCTCGTGGAGGGAACATGCCAGCGTACGAAGACCCAAGTCTCGACTGTTTGCCGGCACTGCCCGACGCGCCAGTCGCCCTGATCCGGCTCGCCAGCGATGGCCGCGTGCGAGCGCTCAACCGTGCCGCGATCGATCTGCTCGACCTGGCCGGCGTCGACCCCGAAGCGATGCCGTGCAGCTGCGTCTGGGGCCTCGCGACGGACGATCTCATTGGCGACGAAGGCGTGTGGGTGGCGCCCGGCGCCGATCCCGCGCGCCGCGTCTGCTACCAGCACGACCGCGACGCCGGTGGCTGGCTGCTGTCCCTGCCCGATGCCGAAACCGCGGCGCTGTGGCGTGAGCGCGCGGCGCCCGCGGTGGTCCCGGTGTCCAGCGAAGATGCGGACCGGGCCGCGCAACTGCTGGCGCGGGTCGGCGACCGCCTCGCCGCCTGCGAACTGGACCTGGTCCTGGACCACGCGGACGCGCAACTGCCCGAGGCGCGCCGACTGTCCGCCGGTTTCGGCAACCTGGCCGAGGCGATCCGCCAGGCCGTGGCGCTGTCGATGCAGGTGGCGGCCGACGTGCCACACGTGGTCGCCGAAAACGACGAACTGGTGCGCCAGTCGCAGGCCCAGGTGGACGCGCTGGACACGGTGGTGGGATCGACCCGCGACCTGCTGGCCGGGCTCGATGGCCTCGGCGACGACCTGCGCACCGTGATCACGGTGGCCGCGAGTGCCGACGACAGCGCGCGCGAGGGCGCGGCCGCGGCACGCGCGCTGGCCGACGCCATGGCCGCGGTGCAGCAGAGCTCGGCGCGCGCCAACGATGTCATCGAAGTCATCGACATGGTCGCGTTCCAGACCAACATCCTGTCGATCAACGCCAGCATCGAAGCCGCCCATGCGGGCCCCGCCGGGCGCGGCTTTGCCGTGGTCGCGACCGAGATCCGGCGCCTGGCCGAACGTGCCGCCGAAGCGGCGCGCGACGTGCGCCGGATCATCGGCGAGAACGGCGACGCACTGGGCGAGGGCGCCGCGTCCGCGCGCCGGACCGAACAGGTGCTGGGCGGCATTGGCGGCCTGCTGGCGCGGGCCAGTGCGGCCATCGACACCGTCGCCGGTGGCATCGCCCAGCAGGGCGAGGCGATCGTCGACATCGACCGCGCGGTCGGCCAGGTTGCGCAGCTCGGTCGCAGCAACCTCGAGCACGCCGCCAAGGTCGCCGAGCGCAGCGAAGCGTTGGGCGCAGGCGCGGGCGCGCTGCACGACTGCGTCGGCCTCTTCCGGCTGCCGCCCGATCCACTGCGCGAACCACGCCATGCGCGCGTGCTGCAGCTGGCGCGCGAAACCTCCGAGGCCATCGGTGCGACCTTCGAACAGGCGCTGGCGCAATCGTGGATCGACGATGGAGCGCTGTTCTCGCGCGACTACACCGCGATCCCCGGGGTGGAACCGGCCAAGTACGAAACCGCGTTCGACGCGCTCTGCGACGAACTGCTGCCGGCGTTGCAGGAGCCGGTGGCCAGCGCCCACCCGTGGATCGTGTTCGCGATCAGCGCCAATCCAGATGGCTACGTGCCCACCCACAACGACCGCTTCTGCCAGCCGCTGACCGGCGACCGCGCCCGCGACCTGGTCGGCAACCGCACCAAGCGCATCTTCTCCGACCGGGTCGGACGCAGCGTCGGCGCACACACCGACCCCTACCGGCTGCAGGTGTATCGCCGCGACACCGGCCAGATCGTGTTCGACATGTCGGTGCCGGTGTTCGTCCATGGCCGCCACTGGGGCGGATTCCGCGTGGGCTACACCCTGGACTGAGCGCGTCGCTGGCGCGTCGAGCGCGCGGCGGGCGCTGGTATCCGGAGGCAGTGCGGCATGGGGTTGCCGCGGCACAGGGGAAGCCGGACCACCACAGCCAGACGCGCAGGCGCCGGTCTTCTCGTCGTCGCGCTGCTGGCCGCGGCCATGGCGCATGCGCGTGCGGACGATGCCGGCGATGGACGCAGCATCGCCAGCGCGCAGGCGTTCCTGCGCCAGGTGCTGCCGGGCAACCGCTACATGTCCACGGCGATGTCCTTGATCCTCGCGCGCGTCGGCAACGAAGGGCTGCGCGCGCAGTTGCAGCGGCTGCCGGTGACCTTCAATGCCGATCCGGTGGCCGAGTGCCGCTCGTTCCTGCTGGCCGACATTACGGCGACGACCTTCGTGGTCCGCGACCCGGCCAGCGGCGACGTGGTCGAGACGGCGCTGTCCGACCTGCTGCAGGACCAGGCGGTCGGCAGCCCCGACGGCTTCGACTTCGGCAGCATCCGCGCCCTGGGCCAGGCGGGTTCACGGGTGACGCTGCGCTCTGCCGGCGAGCGCTACGATGCGGTGGTGTACATGGAGGGCGAAGAGATCGCCAGGCGCGTGCACGGCGCTTTCGACGATCTGCGCATGCACTGCGACACCGCCGTCGCCACCGGCTTCTGATCAGTCGCCGCTGGGCGGGGCGAGCGTGAAGTCGGTGAGGGCGAAACGGGCATCGCGCAGCCAGCCCGTACCGCGCGACAGCGACAGCGCCGCGTCGAACATCGGGCCGTCGTGGACGCAGGTGTGGAACTCGCCGTTCTCGCCGCAGGGGTCCACGGCGTCGGGCAGGGCGGCGAGCAGCGCGGAATCGAACGGACGCCCGGCGAAACGTGCGTCGAGTTGCTGCGTGTCCACGCAGCACAGCGACGCGCGCAGTCCGCCGCGCAGCATGTCGCGCGCCAGCGCGCCGGTATCGCTGCCGAACATCGGCGTGTCGATGCGCCAGCCGATCCGCGCCATCTGCGTTTCGCGCCAGGCGCGGACATCGGCCAGCAGCAGGTCGCCGAAGGCGACGGTGTCCAGGCCGGGCCAGCGCGCGGCTGCGCCGGCCAGTGCCCGCGCCATTCGCGCCGCGTAGCCGACATCGTCGACGGGTTCGGGTATTTCAACTTCCAGCAGCGGCAACGCGGCCGCCCGCGCCTGCGCGCGCAGCACCTCGCCGGCCACACCCTGCAGCGTGGCGCGGCCATCGGCAAGCGCCACCGTGGACAGCAGGCCGACCACGTCCACCTCTCCACGCTGGCGCAGGACGTGCAGCGTCCAGGCTGCGTCCTTGCCGCCGCTCCAGGCCAGCAGCACCTGGCGCCGGGACGCCATCACGGCCCCGGGCGCAGGGAGCGGCCGGGGCGCGCGGCGCCCGCCATGTTCAGGACGTGCGCACGTCGCGCAATTCCCAGGCGCTGCCGGCCAGCAGGCGCATGCGGTGCTTGAACACCGGGCCCGGAATCGCGGTGTCGGCCACCAGGTCGATATGCAGGTCGTGCTGGCGGCCTTCCACCACCGCCGTGGCGTCGGTGACGCCGAGCGCGGGATCGACCGCATCCGGATCGTCCTGGGCCTGGCGCCAGCGTTCGAACAGCGCGTCTCCGCGCAGCGCATCCTGCAGCTCCTGCGCCATGCCCTCGGCGCCCTGGGAGCGGAAGGCGAAATCACCGGAGGCACGGACCCGCTCGGGATCGGGCAGACGGATCATGTAGCGGACGGACATGGGCGCTCGCGTGTGGACGGGAGGTCCAGACTAGCAGCGTGGCGTCGAGGCCGTGTCGTGGTCAGGCGAACGTGTGCGTGTCGGCCGCGAAGCCGACGCAGACCGCGCCCTTGCCCACGTTGACCATGCCGGTCAGGCTCATCACGGTCTCGAACACCTCGATGCCGCGGTCGGCGCAGGCGCTGCGCAGCGCCTCGTAGCCGGGCATCGCGCGCATCTCGTCGAGCTCGCCGCCGTAGCACAGGCACAGGGTGGGGGTGAGCAGGCCGGCCTCGACCCGGCGCGCGGCGAATTCGAACAGGGCGCGCACCGCCGGATCGAATCCCTTGATCTTGGCCACCGGCCCGGTGTCGCCGCGCCAGCCGCGCAGCACCGGCTTGATGTCGAGCGCCGTGCCCAGCGCGGCGCTCAGCAGGCCGACGCTGCGGTCGCCCTTGTGCCGGGCGCGGTTGCGGATGTAGTACAGGTCGCGCGGCACCAGGTAGCCGTAGGTATGCAGGGCCAGGTGCTCCAGGCGCCCGCGGATCCGGCCCGGGCCTTCGCCGGCCGCGCGCAGCCGCACCGCTTCGACCGGCAGCACGCCCTGTGCCGAGAACAGGTTCTGCGTGTCGACGACGCGCAATGCGAACGGAGTGACGTGCCCCGCCGCGGCCCGGATCGGCCGATAGTCGTTGAGGATCGCGTAGCTGGCCTGGCGCGCGTTGTCGAAGATCGGACTGCGCGTGCTGGTGACGGTGATGCAGAACACATGGTCGTAGTCGACCACCAGCCGCTGCAGGAACAGGTCGCGGATCTGCTCGACGCTGAAGGGGAGGGTTTCGGCGCTGGCGCCACGTTCGGCGATGTGCGCGTGCAGGAAGGCCAGGGTGTCGGCCTCGTCGCGGTAGTCGACCTGCAGCTCGTCGCCGATACGGACCGAGATCGGCAGGATCTCGATGTCGTTTGCCTTGAGGAAATCGACCGGCAGGTCGCAGGCCGAGTCGACGACGATTCCGATGCGCATGGAGCCTCCCGGGGCTGTGCCCGCCAGCGGTCGCATCGCATTGTCGCGCCGGCCGATCCAAGAATGAAACACGCGTCGCGTCCGGCCGGCGGTGGCCGCCGGCTGCGGTATCGACGTGCGGAGTGCTGCAGGTGGCCGCGCCGGGCATCGGCGCGGCCACCGGAGGTTCAGTCGACCCTGGCGGGGTAGGCGCGGGGCAGGGCGCCGGATTCCGCGGCGGGCTCGGCGCGCAGGTAGCGGTCGCGCAGCTCGGTCTGGCGCGAGCGCATCGGGATCGCGCGCCCGCCCAGCCACACCTGGCGCGCGGTGTGCGCGACGTCGAGCGGGTCGCCGCTCCACAGCACCAGGTCGGCGGTCTGCCCGACCGTGATCGTGCCCAGCCGCTCGCCCGCGCCGAAGGCCTGCGCCGGCACCCGCGTCAGGCCGGCCAGGGCCACGTCCCAGGGCAGGCCGTTGGCGACGGCGTTGCCGGCCAGCTGGCGCACCTTGCGTGCGTTGTGCGAGGCGTCTCCGGACTGGCTGAAGCCGACCCGCACGCCGGCCGCGTGCAGCCGCGCGGCGTTCTCCAGGGTCGCGCCCAGGCGATCGAAGTTGCCCGGCAGGTTGGCCAGGCTGTCCACGAAGACCGGCACGTCGGCGGCCGCCAGCTGCGGGCCCAGCTTCCAGGCCTCGGCCCCGCCGGAGATCGCGATGCGCACCGAGTTCGCCTGCGACCAGCGCAGCAGTTGGCGGATGTCGGCGGCGCGGTCGACCTCGACCACCACGCGCCCGCCGTTGCCGAGGTAGCGGCCGAGCGTGGCGCGACCGGCCGGGGTGAGCAGGGCGAAATTCGAATCGGCCGGGATGCGGCCGCGGGCCTCCTCCACCAGCTGGTCGAGCAGCATCCACTGCCCGGCGCGCGAGGCGCCGCTGAGGCGCGAGGCATTGGCCCCGAGCGACACGAACAGCACCTTGGGACCGGCCGGATCCGCGCTGCCGTCCAGCCGCACCAGCGCGCCCTGGCCGCCGATGATCGAACCGCCCGGCGTGGTGCCGGCGCTGAGCAGGGTGAAGCCGATGCCTTCCACGCGCGCCACCGGCAGCAGAATCGACTCCGGGTTGTAGGCCAGGGTGACGTCGAACTCGGGGCGCACGCGCATGTCCTTCGCGTTCTCGCCCAGCGCCAGCGAGGTGTCGCGGGTCGAGGCCTCGCCGGAGACCTCCTCGATGCCGATGCCGGTGATGCCGCCGAAGAACGCCGGCGTCAACGGCTGGCCCTGGGCGTCGATCACCTGCGCCGAACCGGCCGCCAGGCCAGTGCCGACGGCGGCGATGCGCCCGCCCTGCACCAGCACGTCGGCGCCCTGCAGCGTGCCGCGCTCGGTGGCGGTGTGCACGGTGGCGTTGCGGATCAGCAGCGCCTGTCCCGGATTCGATCCCGGGTCTTGGGCGAAGACGGACGATGAAGCGAATGCGAGCGCGAATGCCAGCGACGCTTTCGCCGTCATCCCGGCCTTTGCCGTCATCCCGGCGAACGCCGGGATCCATTGTGATCCCAATGTTGACTGGGCAGGCACCGGGGCCGAAGAGCAAATGGATGACCAGCCTTTCAGGCTGTTGTGGAGCGCTTCCAGCGTTCGCTGGGATGACGGGCAGATGAGCTGCGAGCGGAGCAGCTGCAGACCACGGCGGCTCATCGCACACCTCCCTGCGCGGCCGGTTGTCCAAGCATGAAGTCGGTCACCGGCTGCAGCGCGGGATTGTTGCGGTCGTACACGCGCGCGCCGTCGATCCAGACCTGTTCGGCCTGCGCGTACACGCTGAAGGGGTTGCCGTTCCACAGCACCACGTCGCCCATCTTGCCCGCCTCCAGCGTGCCGGTGACATCGTCCACGCCCAGCGACTTCGCCGCGTTCTGCGTGATCCAGCGGATCGCGCGCTCGGGCGCGATCTCGATGCCTGCACGGCGCGCGTTCGCCATCACCTTGGCTGCCTCCTGGTTGAGCCGCTGGATGCCCTCGTCCGAATCCGAATGCACGATCGCGCAGCCGCCGGGCGCGCGGTCGACGATGGCGATGTTTTCCTGGATGCCGTCGAAGGCCTCCATCTTGAAGCCCCACCAGTCGGCCCACAGCGCGCCGCAGACGCCGTCCGCGGCCAGCCGGTCGGCGAGCTTGTAGGCCTCCACGCCGTGGTGGAAGGCGGCGACCTTGAAGTCGAACTCCTTGGCCAGGTCCAGCATCTGCGCCATCTCGTCGGCGCGGTAGCAGTGGATGTGCACCAGGATCTCGCCCGACATCGCGCCGGCCAGCGTCTCCAGCTTGAGATCGCGCTTGCCCGAGGCGTCCTTGTCGCGCTTGCGCGCGTAGTCCTGCGCGTCGATGAAGGCGGCGCGGTAGCCGGCGACATTGCCCATGCGCGTGGCCGGGCCGCCCTTCTGGCCGTAGACGCGCTTGGGGTTCTCGCCGCAGGCCATCTTCAAGCCGTGCGGCGCATCTGGAAACTTCATGCCCTGCGCGGTGGTGGCCGCGACGTTCTTGAGCGTCACCCCGCGGCCGCCGACCAGGTTGGCCGAACCGGGCAGGATCTGCAGCGCGGTCACGCCGCCGGCCAGCGCGGCGCCGAAGCCCGGGTCCTGCGGCCACACCGAATGCTCGGCCCAGACCTGGGCGGTGACCGGCGCGGTGGCCTCGTTGCCGTCGCTGTGGGCGCTGGCGCCGGGGCTGGGATACACGCCCAGGTGCGAATGCACGTCGATCAGGCCCGGGGTGACCCACTTGCCGCTGCCGTCGACGCGGACCGCATCGGCGCCTGCCGACAGGCCGCTGCCGATGCCGGCGATCTTGCCGTCCTGCAGCAGCACGTCGGTGTTGTCGAGGCGGCGGCCGTCGCCGGTGAGGACCGTGGCGCCGCTGATCAGCACCGGCGCCGAGGCGATCGCGCGGTAGGTGCTGGCGTAGGCCTCGCCGCCGGGCTGCGCGCCGCTGGACCGCGGCGGCGGATCGCCGGTGGCGGTGGTCGCGCAGCCGGCAAACAGGATTGCGCACAGCGCAGCGGTCAGGGGTCGGATCATGGCGGTCTTCGCAAGGATGAACCGGCCGACGGTAACCGCTCGCCACGGCGCCGCCAAGCGGCCGAAAGTCATGCTGCGTGACACAATGCCCACAGGAGGTGACGCAATGAAGGACAAGCAGGACATCGTCCAGAACTGGCTGCCGCGCTATACCGGCGTGCCGCTCGACGATTTCGGCCAGCACATCCTGCTGACCAACTTCGGGGGCTACCTCGGCCACTTCAGCCGCATGACCGGCGCGCCGGTGGTGGGCCTGGACCGGCCCATGCCCAGCGCCACCGCCGATGGCATCACCATGATCAACTTCGGCATGGGCAGCCCGAACGCGGCGACCATGATGGACCTGCTCTCGGCGATCGCGCCCAAGGCGGTGCTGTTCCTGGGCAAGTGCGGCGGGCTGAAGCGCAAGAACCTGCTCGGCGACCTGGTGCTGCCGATCGCCGCGATCCGTGGCGAAGGCACCTCCGACGACTATCTGCCGCCCGAGGTACCGGCCCTGCCTGCGTTCGCGCTGCAGCGCGCGGTGTCCACCATGATCCGCGACCTCGGCCACGACTACTGGACCGGCACGGTGTTCACCACCAACCGCCGCGTCTGGGAGCACGACGATGCCTTCAAGGAGCGGCTGCGCGCGATGCGCTGCATGGCCATCGACATGGAGACCGCGACGCTCTTCGCCGCCGGGTTCGCCAACCGCATTCCCGCAGGCGCGCTGCTGCTGGTCAGCGATCAGCCGATGATCCCGGAGGGCGTCAAGACCGAAGCCTCGGATGCGAAGGTCAGCGCGGAGTACGTCGAGCGCCACATCCAGATCGGCATCGAGGCGCTGCGCCTGATCCGCCGCCACGGCAAGTCGGTGCGGCACCTGCGCTTCGACGAGTAGGGGTGCGCCCGCGGTGCCGTCGCGACGGGCGGCGGTGCGGCGGCGGGCATGGAGGTCCGGCGCGTGCCGCGATGGCGAGGGCGTTTCCCGACCGGCCGGCAGGTCCCTCCCTGCGTTCGCGATGACAGCCGCGTGCTGCTGCGGTCCACGCCACTGATGGTCCCGGTACGGCCACGGGCCCGCGGCCATGGCGCTAAGATGGCGGCATGCACGAGCACACCGACATCCAGCAGGTCATCGGCTTCTGGCGCGAAGCCGGCTACACGAAGTGGTTCAAGGGCGGGGAGGCATTCGATGCGGCGTGCCGCGCGCGCTTCACCGATGCGCATTTCGCCGCTGCCCGGCGCGAGAGCGAGGCGTGGATGGACAGCGCCGACGGCGCGCTGGCCCTGCTGATCCTGCTCGACCAGATTCCGCGCAACATCTTCCGCGGCAGCGGGCATGCGTTTGCCACCGACCCGCTGGCGCTGCATTACGCGCGCCGCATGGTGGACGCAGGGCTCGACGCGCGCGTCGATGAGGACCTGCGCACCTTCGCCTACCTGCCCTTCGAGCATTCGGAGGACATCGCCGACCAGCACCGTTCGGTCGCGCTGTTCCAGGCGCTGGGCAACGAGGGCTACACGCAGTACGCCCAGGCCCACCTGGACGTGATCGCGCGTTTTGGCCGCTTCCCGCACCGCAACCACGCGCTGGGCCGGGTCAATACCCCGGAAGAACAGGCCTGGCTCGATGCCGGCGGCGGATTCTGAGGGGCGGTCGCAGGCGATGCCTGGGTGTCTCGGGGGGTGTTGACGCGGTTGCCATCGCGCCGCGGCCGCCGCCGTTGTCGATGCAGCTGCGATGTCGCCGCGGTGATTGTGGCCGGTGCGACGGCCGCTGCCGATGTCGATGCGGCTGCAGCGTCGCTGCCGTGATGCGGTGCCGTGCTTGTTCGTGGTTGTTCGTTGCAGGCGCGGCTTCAGCCGCGCTGCCTGCGCGATGATCGCGCCGCCGCATCGCGGCTGAAGCCGCCCCCACAGGGGCAGGGTCTACGGCAGGTACGACGGCGGCGCTGCGCTGGCAGCGCCGGCCGGCGAGATCAGTACTTCGGGATCGACGGGTCCACGGTGTCCGCCCAGGCGACGATGCCGCCCGCCACGTTGTGCACGTTGCGGAAGCCCATCAGCCGGAATTCCTCGGCCGCGCGGCCGCTGCGGCCACCGCCGTGGCACATGAACGCGATCGCCGTGTCCCTGGGCAGTGCCTCGACCTCGTCGCGACCCGCATCGAAGGTCATGAACGCCACCGGCACCGACGCGATCGCACGCTCTTCCGGCGGGCGCACGTCGACCAGGATCATCTCGCCCGCACGCACCCGCGCGTCCACTTCGGCCGGACTGCTCTGCGACACCGGCGGCGGCGCGTTGGGGTTCTCGATCACCAGGCCCTTGCCGCGCATGTCGTCGGCGAAGTCGATGGTCAGGCCTTCGGCGCGGCGCGCGCCGGCCAGGTCGAACTGGACGCGCACGCCGTCGACATCGGCAGACACGGCATCCGCGTCGGCGGGGCCGAGGTTCAGGCGGGTGCGGAAGTTGCGGTCCACGTCGACCTGCAGCACCACTTCGCCGCCGGCATCGTCGATGGCCTGGCGGATCATCGCCAGCGCCGCGGGCGTGATCGTGATCGACGGCGGGGTGCGGTCGGGCGCGGGCAGGCCCAGCGCGGTGTGCAGCTCGCCGCTGTTGACCATCTGCGCGATGATGTCGCTGCCGCCGACCAGCTCGCCATTGACGTACAGCTGCGGGATGGTCGGCCAGTCGCCGTAGGCCTTGATGCCTTCGCGGATCTCGCCGTCGGCCAGCACGTTCACGTGTGCGTAGTCGGCGCCCAGTGCATCCAGCGCCGACACCGCCTTGGCCGAGAAACCGCACTGCGGCGCACCCGGCACGCCCTTCATGAACAGCACGGCGCGGTTGGCCTGCAGCAGCGAGTCGATGCGGGCGCGCAGGGCGGGGTCGAGGGACATGGCGGCGATCCTTGGAGCGGGCCTGCCATGTTACCGCGATCGTCCATGGGTGGCCCGGAACACGGCGTTGCGCGCGCATGCGATGGCATCATTCCCGCATGGAAATTCCGCACCGTCCCCCGCGCCGTCCGCAGGCCTGGCTGCCGCTGCTGCTGCTCTCGCAACTGCTGGTGGCCTGGGGGTGGTGGCGCTGGGGCGTGGCCGTGGGGCTGCCGCTGATGCTGGCCACGCATGCGCTGGCCTGGTGGGGCGTACTGGCGCCCAATTCCCCGCTGTACGGGCCGGTGCTGTCGCGGCTGCCGTCGCAGGCGCGCGAGGTCTGGCTGACGATCGACGACGGCCCGTCCGACGACACGGCCGCGGTGCTGGACCTGCTCGATGCGCACGCCGCGAAGGCGAGCTTCTTCCTGGTCGGCGACCGCGCCGCGGCGCGCCCCGAGCTGGTGCGCGAGATCGTGCGACGCGGGCACGGCATCGGCAACCACAGTCGCTCGCACCCGCAGGCCTGGTTCTGGGCGCTCGGCCCGCGGCGGATGCGGGCCGAAATCCTCGATGCCCAGCGCCAGCTCAGCGACGTCGCCGGACAGGCGCCGCGCTGGTTCCGCGCCGTGGTGGGGCACGCCAACCCGTTCGTGCATGCGCCGTTGCGCGATGCGGGGCTGGCGCGGGTGGCGTGGAACGCGCGCGGTTTCGACGCGGTCGAGGCGGACGTGGCGCGCGTGGTGGCCAGGATCGAGCGCGACCTGGCACCCGGCGCGATCGTGCTGCTGCACGAGGGCGCGCCGCACGGGCGCAGCGTGGAGATGATCGGCGGGCTGCTGCGGCGGCTGGATGCGCTGGAGTATCGCGCGGTGCTGCCGCGTGGGATCTAGCGCTGTGGCGCCGGGCCGGGGCGCCGGGGGCGTCGGGTGGGAGCGGAATTCCCGGCCGCATCATTCGTGATCGCGGCTGAAGCCGCTCCTACAGAGGGCGCGGCTTCTGCTTTTCTGTAGGAGCGGCTTCAGCCGCGATTGCCACGCCCGCCCGCCTTCAGCCGCGCCGGTCCGGCGACCGGGCCACCACCAGCCAGTTGTTGAATGGCGTGTTGCCGAACCACGGGCGGATGTCCACGGCCAGTCCGGCGGCGTCGAATCGCGCGCGCAACTCCTCCACGGTCGGGTAGTGCTTCGGCCGGTCGGGCATCCAGCCGGTCAGCGCGGCAAAACGGTCGCCGGCACGGGTGCGGCGGATGCGGACGCCACCGTCGTCGAGCGCGGCGCGCATCACCAGCACGGCGCCCGGCGCGAGCATCGCGATCGCGGCATCGAGCAGGGTCGCCTGCTGTTCGCGGGTGAGGAACTGCAGCACGTCCAGGATCGCAACGCTGCCCGCGTGCGGCGGATAGCCGCTTGCCAGGTCGACGACGTCGAAGCGGGTGTCGGCCAGCCCGGACTGCGTGGCAATGCGGCGTGCGCGTTCGATCTTGGGCGCGTCGATGTCCACGCCCACGTAGGGCATGGCCTGCCCGTCCACCCGCAGCGCGTGCGCCAGCAGCCCGAGGCCGCAACCCAGGTCGAGCAGCGGCGCGCTGCAGCCGCGCAGCGCATCCAGCACGCCCGGATACAGCGGGTCGGTGCGCAGCTTGACCAGGGTGTAGTAGTAGTCGTAACGGTTGCCGAAGGCGTGCGCCGGCAGGAAGGCGCGCGCAATTCCCTTTGCGGTGGCGGCATCGAGCGGCCGCAATGTCTGTTCAGTCATGCGCGGACAGTAACCGACGCGCCACCGGCAGCGCCAGACGCGTCCACTGCGCGTACATCGCCGCGGACGGATGCAGGCCATCGGCCGCCAGCATCATCGGCTCGGTGCCGCGTTCACGGCTGACCGTGCTGATGTCGACGAACGCGATACCGCGCGCCGCGCACAGTGCCTGCGCGGCCGCGTTGTAGCCGTCGAGTTCGCGCGCGATGGTCGCGCGGTCGCGTCCCGTACCGGCCGCGAACGGGGTCACGCCCCAGTCGGGAATCGACAGCACCAGCACGCGGCCTGCGCGATCGCCGGCAAGGCGGGTGGCGCGCGCAAGCAGGGCATCGAACTCCTCGCGGTAGTTGGCCAGCCCGCGACCGCGATACTGGTTGTTGACGCCGATCAGCAGGCTCACGAAGCCGAAACCGTCCAGCGGCCCGGCCGCGTCGATCGCCGCCGCCAGCTCGTCCGTGGTCCAGCCGGTGGTGGCGATGATCCGCGGCTCGGCCAGCGCGATGCCGGCCTCGCGCAGCGCGGCGGCCAGCTGCAGCGGCCAGCGCCCGGCTTCATCGATGCCTTCGCCGATGGTGTAGCTGTCGCCCAGGGCGAGGTATCGCAGGCCGGGCCGGGAAGTCTTGTCCATCGATTGCGTCATCCGCGAATTATTCGCCGATGGCCACCCCGGCGCCACCACCCGCCCGCAAAACTGTCATTTCGACCGCAGGAAGAAGCGCTCCCCAACGGCGAAGCGGTAACTCTGCCCTTCGCGTCGCGATGCAGGTCGCGCCTGTTTGGATTCTTCACCGGCTGCGCGGATTCCAAATGACAGGCGCGGCGTCATTCACGACTGTCATTTCGACTGCAGGGAGAAGCGCTTCCCAACGGCGAAGCCGGTAACTCTGCTGCCCGTTCGCGATGCAGGCCAGGCGTCCCTGGATTCACCCGCTGCGCAGGCTTGAAATGACAGGCAAGTGTTGAAGTCGGCGCGTGGCAGGGTCGCTTCTCGCCGCGGATTGCGCGGATCTACGTGGATCAGCCCGAACCCCAAACCGCGTTGATCCGCGTGAAACCGCTGTCCGCCCCCGGCGTCGACACACTCAGGCCGCCGGCTGCACCTTCTTCAGCGGCACGACCTTGCGGTTGGCCAGCGCGCGGCGTTCCAGCACGCGGTCGATGCGCGCGAACACCTCCACCACCATGTCCGGCTGCGGCAGCAGGGTGACGCGGAAATGGTTGCGGTAGGGCACGTTGAAGCTGGTGCCCGGCACGATCAGCACGTCCTCGGTTTCCATCAGCTCCAGCGCGAAGCCGTGGTCGTCGAAACCCCTGGCCGCATCGCCGACCACGCCCGGGAAGGCGTACAGCGCACCGGCCGGGGCGATCAGTTGCAGATGCTCGCTCGCCGCGCAGGCTTCGACCACCGCGCGCCGCGCCTCGTACAGGCGGCCACCCGGCGTGCACAGCGGGGTGATGGTGTCGGCGCCGGTCAGCGCGGCCTCGATCGCGAACTGTCCCGGCACGTTCGCGCACAGGCGCAGCGCGCCCAGCAGGTCCAGGGCGTGGCGGAACGCGGTGCTGCGCGACGGCTCGCCCGACAGCACCGCCCAGCCCACGCGCCAGCCGCAGGCGCGGTGCACCTTGCTCAGGCCACCGAAGGACAGGCAGGGCACGTCGCCGGCCAGCGGCGCGACCGGCTCGAAGTGCGCGCCGTCGTAGAGGATGCTGTCGTAGATCTCGTCGCACAGCAGCAGCAGGTTGTGCCTGGCGGCGATCGCGACGATGCGCTCCAGCAGTTCGCGCGGATAGTTGGCGCCGGTCGGGTTGTTCGGGTTGATCAGCACGATCGCGCGGGTGCGCGCGGACACCAGCGCCTCCATCTCCACCGGATCGGGCAGGAAGCCGTTGCCTTCGTGGCACTGGTAGAAGACCGGGCGTCCATCATTGAGGATGGTGGCGGCCGACCACAGCGGATAGTCGGGCGAGGGCACCAGCACCTCGTCGCCGGGGTTGAGCAGGGCGCGCAGCGAGATGTCGATCAGCTCGCTCACGCCGTTGCCCACGAACACCCGCTCGGCCGACGCATACGGCGTGCCGCGCGCGATGTGGTGGGCGGCGATCGCCTCGCGCGCCTCCGGCAGGCCCTGCTGGTGGGTGTAGGGATCGGTGCGGTCGATGTGGTCGGCGATCGCGCGCTGCAGGTGCTCGGGCGCGCGGAACCCGAATGCACCGGGATTGCCGATATTGAGCTTGATCAGGCTGCGGCCCTGGCCCTCGAGCTCGCGGGCGCGGCGGGCGAGTTCGCCGCGGATTTCGTAACGGACTTCGGACAGGCGTTCGCGGGTGGGCAGCGGGGCGTGCATGGGAGCGGATCCGGGGAGCTGGGGGGGATGCTAGCGGAAAATCCGCGGCCGGCACGGCCGCGCGCTGGCCGGAAGGGGGCGTTCAGTTCCCGGCGGTGGCCGCGCAGGCAGGCGCCGGCAGGGGCGCTTGCCGGTCGGCCAGCAGGGCCATGAGGCTTTCGGCCGCGTGGCGCGACACCGCGTCCAGCGTGGCCGGCGGGGTGGTGTCGCCCACCTCGTAGGTCACGGCCGGCGCGCCGAAGCTGCACCAGGCCCAGTTCTTGAATACCGCACTGGTGGCGGCGTAGGCCGTCTCCTCGATCCGCCCCGGGAACCGTGCCTCCATCGCACCCATCCAGGCATGCAGCAGGCCGCCCGGCATCCGCGACGGGTCCTCGGCGACGGTGTAGAACACGTCGCGGAAGGTGGAATGGAAATCGATGGCGAAGGCCACCCGTCCGTCGCCCTGGCGCGCGGCCAGCAGGTCGCGCAGCGCGCGGGTCTCCGGCTGCGCGAACGGGCCCCAGTCGCGGTTGATGTCGACGCCATTGGCGTTGCCGCGCCAGTGGCCCGCGACCACGCCGTCGGGATTGAGCTGCGGCACCACCAGCACGCGGACGCCACGACGGAATTCGCGTGCCTGCGCCGTGTCGCCCGCCAGGGTCTCGACGAAGCCCATCAGCGCGCGGGCGCCGGTGTTCTCGGGGGGATGCTGGCCGCCGACCACCAGCAGCAGCGGCGCGCCGGGGCCGGCGCCGAACTCGAAGGCGCGCAGGGGCCGCCCCTGCACCGAACGGCCGAACGTGTGCTGGCGCGCCTCCACCCGTGCCGCGACCTGCGCCGCCCAGGCCTGCATGTCGTCGGGCAGGAGCGGCGGCTGCGCGAACACCCGTAGCTCACCTGGTTCCACCTGCAACTGCAGACGGGCGTTGCCCGCATCGTCCACGCTGTATTCCCCAGCGCCGGCTTCGCGCCAGTCGCGTCCGTCCCGGCTGAGCTTGGGCAGGTAGCGGTGGCGGTAGCCGTGCGGATAGGAAAACCGAAGGTCCAGCGTGCGCGCGGCGTCGCTGTGAATGCGGAAGCCGTACCAGGGACTGGGATTGATCGGATGCGCTTCCGGCGCGATGCGCAGGCGATGGCTGCCGTCGTCCAGCCGCTCGACGCCGGACAGCCGCGCTGCCGGCAGCTGGTTGTCGAAGCGCAGCCCGTCCTCCTCGAACGACCAGGTTCGGCGCGGCTCGGCCGGCATCGGCGCCGTCGCGCTGGCGACCGTCGCCGTGTCGCCCTGCGACTGCCGCGTCGCGCAGCCGGGCATGAGCAGCATCCAGGCGGCTGCCAGGCAGAGACCATGGGCGAAACTGCGACGGGGTGCCGCGGCGGCTCGCGACACGTGGGCAGAACCTGGATCTTTCATCTGCGACAGCTGCGGACTCGGCATGCGATGGTCGCAGTCGTCCCCTGGATTGCCAAGCCGGACGCCGCGCGGCGCTAGAATCGCGGCATGGCAACTGCTCGCACCCGCGTTTGAATTCCGTGCCCGACGGCCTGCGGGCGATCGGCTGGCGGGCCGATGTCGACCCGCGCTGGCAGGAGGCCATGGCCGCGCATCCGCAGGCGATGCCGGCGCGCGTGGTCGAGCAGCATCGCTCCGGCTACGTGGTCGCCACCGAGCCCGACCACGGCGTCGCGGTGGAATCGCTGCCCGAATGGCAGCGGCCGGTGGGTTACCGCAAGGGCACGGTGGCGCCGGAGGAGCGGCCCGCGGTCGGCGACTGGGTGCTGGTCGAGGCAGGCAAGCGCATCGTGGCCCTGCTGCCGCGACGCAGTGCGATCAAGCGCGGCGCCGCCGGCGAGCATTACCGGCAGCAGCTGATCGCCGCCAACGTCGATACCGTGTTCGTCGTCTGCGGGCTCGACGGAGACTTCAATCCGCGGCGGATCGAGCGCTACCTGCTGCTGGTACAGGGCAGCGGCGCGCAGCCGGTGGTGGTGCTGACCAAGGCCGACGCCGCCGGCGTCGATGCCGCGGCCGCGCAGGGCGCGCTGGCCGAAATCGAGGCGGGCAGCGTGCCGGTGCTGGCGGTGAACGCCAGGGATGCCTCGGCTGCAGGCGCGCTGGCGCCCTGGCTGCGGCCCGGGCACACCGCCGTGTTGGTGGGCAGTTCCGGCGCGGGCAAGTCCACGCTCACCAACACCCTGCTCGGCATCGAGAAGATGAAGACCGCCGCGGTGCGCGAGCGCGATGCGCGCGGCCGCCACACCACCACCCATCGCGCGCTGATTCCGCTGCCGTCCGGCGCCTGCCTGATCGACACGCCCGGCATGCGCGAACTCAAGCCCACCGGCGAGGAAGAGCTGGCCGATGCGGGCTTCGACGAGGTCGAAGCGCTGGCGCAGCAGTGCCGGTTCCGCGACTGCGTGCACGACCGCGAGCCCGGCTGCGCGGTGCGTGCGGCGTTGGCCGCCGGCACGCTCGACCCGGGGCGGCTGGCCAACTACCTCAAGCTGCGCGACGAGGTGGCCGGTGCCGCCGGGCAGCTGGCGGCCCGGCTGGCGCAGAAGGCCGGGACGCACGTGCCCGGCAAGTCGGCCGGCAGGCGCCCGGGTGGCCGCAATGCGGGCCGCTGAGGCGCGCATGCCGGATCGTGCGCGGCGGTCGCAATGAGCGCCCGGCAGGCGCGTCCCGAATCTCCCGACATCGCCCATCACGCGGCGCTCGATGCGCGCATGGTCAAGGCCGCGCGCGGCATCCGCGTGCTGACCCTGGCCAGCTGGCCGGCGCCGGTGCAGCAGGCTTTCCTCGCCGACCTGGCGCGCGGGCAGCCGCGACTGCCGCAGGTCGACTATCCGCGCCACGACTTCGGCGAGGCCCGCCGCGAGCTGCAGGCCGTCGCCGACGCCGCCGATCCGGCGCATCCGCTCGGCCGCTACCTGGTCGATTCGGCACGGCAGTGGGATGTCGCCGCGCGCCTGCTCGAAACACTGGGCAGCGCCGGCGCCGGTGCCCTGTCGGTGGCGCTGTACGGACATCCGGGCGATCCGCTGCCCGGTGGGGGCCCCACCACGCGCAGCGCCGCGCGGCACTTCATCGAGATCGCCGACGAACTCGACCGCGAGCTGCTGGCGCCCGAGGAGCAGGTGACGATCTCCGCGACCGCCCTGCAGCTGCAGCTGCAGAACGCGCTCGATGCCTTCTTCGGCGGGCGCGTGGTCGGCGTCGAGCTCGACCCGCAGATGATCGCCAAGGCCGCCGCCGGCGCCTACCGCATCCGCCTGCGCACCGGCGCGGCCTACACCGACTACGACCGGCAGCAGCTGCTGCACCACGAAGCGCTGGTGCACTCGCTGACCGCGCTCAACGGCCGCGCGCAACCGCGGTTGCCGAGCCTGGCGATGTCGTCGCCGCGGATCACCGCCACCCAGGAAGGCCTGGCGGTGCTGGCCGAACAGATCACCGGCAGCATCGACATCGAGCGGATGAAGCGCATCAGCCTGCGCACCGAGGCCATCGCGATGGCGATGGAAGGTGCGGACTTCCTCCAGGTGTTCGGCTACTTCCGCGACGCCGGCCAGAGCGCCGAAGAGAGCTTCTCTTCCGCGCAGCGCGTGTTCCGCGGCGTGCCGGTGGGCGGCGGCACGGCGTTCGCCAAGGACACCGTCTACCTGCGCGGCCTGGTCGAGGTGCATACCTTCTTCCGCCACGCGCTGCGCGATGGCCGCCTGCGCCAGTGCCGGTGGCTGTTCGCGGGCAAGATGACGCTCGAGGACGTGCGGCGCTTCGAGCCGCTGTTCGAGGCCGGCGTCCTGCTGCCGCCGCGCTGGTTGCCGGACTGGGTGGCGCGGGCCAACGGCCTTGCCGGCCAGCTGGCGTTCTCGCTGTTCGCCAACCGCATCCGGCTCGACCGGCTGTCGGACATCGGTCCGGATCAGCTTGCGGGGTAATCTGGCTGGCCTGCAGGCCGCGCGAGCATCCGGACGGATGCCGGGGCCCGGATTTATGCGGAACGCGCCCGTGTTTCGCGCAGCACCTTCGCGAATAGTTCGATGAACCGGGTGGCCGCTTCCGATGGCGGCCGGTCTTCCAGGTGCACGCACTGCACCTTGAACTGCAGTGGCGGTGCGAACGGCCGGTAGGACGTGCCGTGATCCGAGCTGGCGCGCGCGGTGAACTCGTCCACCACCGCCATGCCGACGCCGTGGCGGGCCAGCTCCGCGGCGATGTAGAAGGTCTGGTTGGAGACCACTTCGTTGACGTCGATGTCCTGGCGCTGCAGCTCGCGGTTGAGCAGTTCGCCGACCGGGCCGCCGGTGGTCAGCCCGACGAGATCCTGGCCGTTGAGGATGCGCAGGCTGACCTGTTCCGGTGATGCGGGAAGCTTGCCCGTCTTGAACAGCAGCATCAGCTCGCCGGTGTCGATGTCGCGGCGCTTCAAGCGCGGGTGCGTGGGCGGGTTGTAGGCGATGGCGATGTCGCAGCTGCGCTCGTACAGCGCCTTGAACAGCTCGTCGTGGTGCAGCGTCTGCACGTCGAAGGTGATCTCAGGGTGGCGCTCGCGAAAGCGCGCGATCGCCAGCGGCGCGACGTGCAGGCCCAGCGACGGCACCACCGCCAGGCGCACGCGGCCGCCCGCCAGGCTGCGCAGGTTGCCGACGGTCTTCTGCAGCGAGGTCAGGCGGCTGAACACCTCCGACACCTCGACGAACAGTTCGTGTGCCTGGTCGGTGGCCACCAGGCGTCCGCGCACCAGCCGGAACAGCTCCAGGCCCAGCTGCTGCTGGGTGTGGTGCAGCACCTTGCTCACGGAAGGCTGGGACACGTGCAGCGCGCGCGCGGCGGCGCTGATCGAACCGGTGGTATAGACGGCATGGAAGACTTCGATCTGGCGAAAGCGCATGGAACCAGGTACTCCTGGAGGGGTGCGGTCATGATCACCGAACCCCGGCGGCGGTGTCCCGTGGCTAAGGTCGTGCGGCCACACCTTCCCGGCGCGGGTCCGCGGCGCCTTCCAGTTCTCCTGCTCGGCGCGCCACGCCGTGCAGGCCGGAGTCCTCGCCGGAACCGGCGATGACCTCGACGCCCCGTTCCGACAGCGCGGCGCGCAGCGCCGGGGCGAAGGCGTCGGCTTCGCCGTTGAAGCGTCCGCCGCGCGCGACCAGGTTGGGCAGCGACACCGCCTGCTGCAGCGGCAGGTCCCAGTACAGCCAGCCGACCAGGGCCTTGGCCACGTAGGCGGGAATGGCGTTGCCGCCCGGCGAACCGATGGCGCCGACGAAGCCGCCGTCGCGGTCGAGCACGATCACCGGCGACATCGACGATCGCGGCCGCTTGCCCGGCGCGATCGCATTGGCCGCGGCGCCGCTGCCCCACGAGAAATCGGTGAGCTGGTTGTTGAGCAGCATGCCGCCGACCACGCGTCCGGAACCGAAGTAGGACTCGATCGTGGTCGTCATCGAGACCGCGTTGCCCGCGCCGTCGACCACCACGAAATGACTGGTGCCGGCGGGTTCGGCCGTGGCATCGCCGTCGGCCGGCGGCGCGCCCGGCGGACGTCCCGGGGCTGGCACCTGCGCTGCGGCGCGATCGGTGATCAGGGCGCGGCGCGCGGCCAGATAGTCCGGGTCCAGCAGGCCATCGACGGGAACGCGGACGAAGCGGGGATCGCCGACATAGTGGTCGCGGTCGGCGTACATCAGCCTGCTCGCTTCGGCGAACAGCAGCCAGGCCTGCGGGTCCAGCGGGCCGCGCCCGGCGATGTCGGTGCCGTCCAGCAACAGCATCAGCTGCAGCAGGCCCACGCCGCTGGCCGGCGGCGGAGCCACGCACAGCACATAGGCACGCAGCGGCCGGCAGATCGGGTCGACGCGCTCGGCCACGCCGGCCTGCAGGTCCGCAGGCGTGATCTGCGCGCCGTGCGGCGGGACGGCCAGACGCGCCGCGATCGCCTCGGCCAGCGGCCCGCTGCGCAGCGCGTCGGCGCCCCGCGCGGCGATGAGGCGCAGGCTCGCGGCATAGTCGGGATTGCGGAAGGTCTCGCCGATGCGCAGCGGGCGGCCATCGGGTGTGGAGAACAGTGCGACCACGTCCGCTGCGCGCGCCTGCGGGAAGTCGCCGTCGATGTGCCGATGCAGGCGCGGGCTCACTGCGAAGCCGCGTTCGGCCTGCAGCGCGGTGGGCTCGAACAGCTCGGACCAGGGCAGCCGCCCATGCGCGCGGTGAGCCTGCTCGAGCGCATCCACCACCGCCGGTACGCCGGTGGCGCGACCACCGAGCATCGCTTCGGCGCGTGCGAGCGGACGGCCCTGGTCGTCGTTGAACATGTCCGGGCCGGCGGCCGCGGGGGCGCGTTCGCGTGCAACGTAACCGCTCACGTGGCGGCTGCGCGCGTCGTAATGCAGCAGGATCGCGCCGCCGGCCAGGCCGGAACTCTGCGGCTCGACCAGGCCGAGCATGGCCTGCACCGCGATCGCGGCATCGATCGCGCTGCCGCCGCGTCGCAGCACGTCCAGGCCGGCCTCGGTCGCCAGCGGATGGGCGCTGCTGACCATGCCGGCGTCCACTTTTGCGGACGCGCCCGGCCCTGTCCCGGGCTCCCGTATGTCGGTGCTGCCGCAGGCGGCCAGACCGAATGTGGCCAGCGCGAGCCACGTCCGCCACCTGGCGCGGGACGACGTGCGCATGAGGAACCTGGCCATCGATGCACTCCCTGTTGAATGGATGCGCACGCCGCAGGCGGCGCGCGCGGACAGGCTATCGCCAACCGGCACCGGACCGCCCCTCGCTTTGCTGCAAGCCGCCCCAGCCGCAGGTTATGGGCCGGTCATAGCCCGGACGCATACCCGACCGCAGAAATGTTGCGCGACAGCCGCGGATCGCTGCGGCAGCTTGGAGGACAGCACGATGCCAGGCGCGAAGCGCGAGCGGACGCACCTTTGCATCGGCGCCTGACCACCACGATCGCGGGAGACCCGAGCATGCGCACCCTCACTGCACGCATCTGGCTGGTACTGCTGGCGTGCGCGATGTCGATCGCCCCGGCCGCGGCGCAGACCCGCCAGCTGCTCAACTACGAACAGATCCACAAGCCGCTGGTTGCCGGCGCCGACGGCATGGTGGTGAGCCAGAGCGAACACGCCAGCCGCGTCGGGGCGCAGGTGCTGCGCGATGGCGGCAACGCGGTCGATGCGGCGGTGGCGATGGGTTTCGTCATGGCCGTGACCCTGCCGCGCGCCGGCAACATCGGCGGCGACGGCTACATGCTCGTCCACCTCGCCGCGGAAAACCGCAGCGTGGCGATCGACTACCGCTCGATGGCGCCGGCGCTGGCCACGCTCGATGCCTACGTCGGCGCGGACGGCACGCTGCAGGGCCACGCGGCGGGCATCCGTGCCGCGGGCGTGCCCGGCACCGTGGCCGGCCTGGCGCTGGCGCACGAGCGCCATGGCCGGCTGCCGTGGAAGCGTCTGCTGCAGCCGGCGATCGAACTGGCCGCGCAGGGCATGGTGCTCAGCCGCGACGAGGCTTTCGCGCTGGACTGGGGCCGCGAGCGCCTGGCGCGCAGCAAGGCCGGTGCCAGCGTGTTCCTGCATCCCGACGGCAGCGCGCTGCGCGCGGGCGAGCGGCTGGTGCAGGCCGACCTGGCCTGGTCGCTGTCGCAGATCGCCGAACACGGCGCGGACGCCTTCTACCGCGGCGCGATCGCCGAACGCCTGGACGCAGGCATGCGTGCCCACGGCGGCTTCGTGCGCAAGTCCGACCTCGCCGCCTACCGTGCGATCGAACGCGAGCCGCTGCGATCGAGCTACCGCGGCCATGCGCTGCTGACCATGCCGCCATCGAGCGGCGGCGGCCCGGGCGTCGCGATGACGCTCAACCTCCTGGAGAACTTCGATCTCGCATCGATGGGTGCCGGCTCGGCCGATGCCCTGCACCTGATCGCCGAGGCCAGCAAGCTCGCCTGGCGCGACCGCCGGGCGCATGCCAACGATCCGGCCGCGGCGCGCGTGCCGCTGCGCGGATTCGTCTCCAAATCCTATGCCGCCAAGCGCGCGGGCGGCATCGCGATGGATCGTGCGACGCCAGCCGACAGCGTGCGCGCCGGCGACATCTGGGCGCTGGAAAGCCGCGAGACCACCCATTTCTCGGTGATCGACGGCGACGGCAACGCGGTCAGCAACACCTACACCATCGGCGCGGATTTCGGCTCCGGCGTGATGATCGAGGGCACCGGCTTCCTGCTCGGCAACCTGATCGGCAACTTCTCGCTGCAGGCCCAGCTCGATGCCGAGCGCGAGGGCCAGCCGCCGCCGGCGAACGCGCTGCGGCCTGGCACGCGCCCGGTTTCCAGCATGGCGCCGACCATGCTGCTGCGCGACGGCCGGCCCTGGCTGGTGACCGGCAGTCCGGGCGGCAACACCATTCCGGGCACGGTGGTGCAGATGATCGTCAACGTCGTCGACTTCGGCATGAACATCGCCGAGGCCACGAGCTTCCCGCGCATCCACCAGCAGGTGACGCGCAGCGGCGAGCTCGACATCGAACGCGGACTCAGCCCCGACACCCTCGAGATCCTGCGCCGGCGCGGCCACAACCCGCGGCAGGGACAGACCATCGGCAGCACCCAGACGCTGCTGCTGGAAACCGATCGCATCGAGGGCGCAGCCGATCCGCGGCGACCCGGCGCAGCGGCGGTCGCGCGTTGAGCCGGGCATAACCTGCCGCTATGGGGTGAGATCAAAAAGCGAGGCCTCGCGCCTTCGCAACGTCATTACAGTCCGGACAAGGGTGACGGCGATGCCGCGCACCGAACCGGATCAAAGAGGGAGTCCGCACATGCATCATCGTTTTGCCAGACCCACCCTGCTCAGCCTCGTGCTCGCAGCCACCCTCCAGAGCATGGCGCTCGCGCAGGAGCAGGAAGCCGCCACGCAGCCCGCGCAACCTGACGCCAAGGACCTCGACTCGGTCGTCGTGGTGGGCAGCCGTCTTGCGAGCACCCGGACCGAAGGCCCCTCGCCGGTGATCGTGATGGACCAGGAGCGGATCGAGGCCACCGGCGCGATCTCCGGCGACGAGTTGCTGCAGGCGATCCCGCAGATCGGCGACATGATGTTCAACAACACCGACACCGCGTCCAACCTCAACGCCGCGCGCGGCGACGTCGGATCGGTCAACCTGCGCAACCTCGGCACCGGCAATACCCTGCTGATGGTGAACGGGCGGCGCATGGTGCCGCACCCGGGCACCCAGACCGAATCGCTGGTGCCGCGCCAGACCGCGAACATGAATGCGATCCCGCTGTTCGGCACGCGCCGCGTGGAAACGCTGCTCGGCGGCGCATCGGCGCTGTACGGCTCCGACGCGGTCGCCGGCGTGGTCAACGTGGTGCTGGACACCCACTTCCAGGGCTTCCAGGTGCAGGGCCAGTACGGCGGCTCCGAGGACGTCGACCTGCGCCAGGGCAACATCAACTTCAAGGCCGGCAAGTGGTTCAACGACGGCCGCACCCGCGCGACCCTGGTCGGCGGCTGGACCCATCGCACCGACCTGCCGGCCAACGCGCGCGAGTACAGCGCGAACATGGATCGCCGCGCGTTGATGGAGGGCACCGACTTCGAGGGCGTCACCGCCTTCGACGACCGCATCACCGGCACCGCATGGGGCGCGTTCCAGACCATCGACGGCGTCCGCGTCCGCGACGCCGCCAACGGGTCGATCACCAGCGCCACCGGCTACTTCCACATCGATCCGGTGGGCCACCACGGCTGTACCGCGCAGATCACCGGCGATGTCTGCATCAACACCGGCGCCCAGAGCACCGAACCCGACCGGCCGCTCCGCTTCAGCCCCAACCACCAGCGCAACATCCTGGGCGAGATCGACCGCATGAACCTGTTCGGCACGCTCGAACACGACCTCAACGACAATTTCGTCGCCTTCGCGGAACTGGCCTACTACGAGTCCCGCTACAAGGGCATGCGCGAGCAGGCGGCGGCGCTCGGTGCGGCGCCGATCATCGTGTCCAGGACCAACTACTGGAACCCCTTCGGCGCCATGTACCTGCCCGACGGCTCGCTCAACCCCAACCGGCTGGCCGGCATCGACGCGCCGGAGGAGGGACTGGACGTGCGGATGACCAGTTTCCGGGCCACCGACACCACGCGCCCGTATACGGTCGATGACGACCAGTACCGCTTCCTGGCCGGCGTCCGCGGCATGGTGGGTGGCTTCGACTGGGAAGGCGCGGTGCTGTATTCGGCCGCCAACACCACCGACACCCAGCATGGCTCGATCAGCAACACGCTGTTCAGCGAGGCGCTGTCGTGGAGCACGCCCGACGCCTACAACCCCTTTTACGGCGGCAACCTCGACGACTGGGAGGCCCCGCCGGACGCCGTGCGCAACCAGGGCGCGATCGACCACTTCACGGTCCCCGTGGTGCGCGAAAGCAAGGCGACGCTGTTCCAGGTCGACACGCGCTTCATCCGCGAGGACCTGTTCGAGGTGCCGGCCGGCCATGTCGGCGTCGCGTTCGGCGGCGAGTGGCGACGCGAAACGCTGAGCGACGACCGCGATCCGCGTTTCGACGGCGCCATCACCTACACCAATCCGATGACCGGCGCGATCACCAGCGACGTGCTCGGCGCCAGCCCGTCGGGCGACAACGCCGGCGACCGGGACGTCGGCTCGCTGTACGCCGAGTTCGCGATCCCGCTGGTGTCGCCGTCGATGGAGGTGCCGCTGGTGCGCGCACTCGACCTGCAGGTCGCGGGTCGCTACGAGCACTATTCCGATTTCGGCGGCGTCGCCAAGCCCAAGGTGTCGCTGGCCTGGGACATCGTCGACGGCTTCATGATGCGCGCCAACTGGTCGCAGAGCTTCCTCGCGCCCAACATCCTGCAGCTGTACGCCGAGGGCACCACGGTCAGCAACAGCCGTACCGACTACTACGTGTGCGAGGCCGACATCCGCAACGGCACCATCGATGGCGTGCATCGCTGCGGCCGCAGCTACAGCACCATGGCGGTGCGCAGCGGCAACCGCGACCTGCAGCCGGAGACCGCGGATACCTGGTCGGCCGGCTTCGTGTTCCAGCCGAAGTTCCTGCCCGACTCCTCGCGCATGACCTTCACCGCCGACTACTTCGAGATCCACCAGGAGGACGTGATCGGCATCCTCGGCGAGGCCACGCAGCTGGCCCTGGACTACCTGTTGCGCATGGAAGGCTCGTACAACCCGGCGGTGGTGAGGCTGGACCCGGACGAGGCGCGCATCGCGCTGTTCGAAGGCACGGGGCTGGCGCCGGTGGGCATGGTCGATTACGTCGACGACACCTACCTCAACCGCCTGCCGCGGACCTCGCGCGGCGTCGACTTCGGCATCGACTGGCGCCTGCGCACCGACAACGCCGGCACCTTCAACACCAGCCTCAACGCCACCAAGCTGATCCAGATGACCCAGGAGGCCACCGCGGACGAGCAGCGCATCATCGCCGCGCAGGAAGCGGGGCTGATCGACGACAACTTCGACATCCGCAATGCCGGCAACCTGCTGGGCGTGAACGGCAAGCCGGTGTGGCGCGCCACCTTCAGCAGCTCATGGCGCAAGGACGATTGGGGCCTGGGCGTCTTCGTCAACCATACCGACGGCTTCGAATCGACCGGCGCGGTGTCCAACCTCGGCAACTATTTCCCGGTGCCGAGCTGGACCACGACCAACCTCTGGCTGGAGCGGCGCTTTGAGGACACCAGAACCCTGCTCGACGGCACGCGCATCCGCCTGACCGTGCGCAACGTCGGCGACCGCCAGCCGCCGCTGACGCCGAGCGCGCTGGGTTTCAGCTCCTCGCTGCACAATGCCCTGGGCCGTGGCTTCTACCTGACGGTGACCAAGTCCTTCGATTGATACCAAGGCCATGGAATATTGTAGGAGCGGCTTCAGCCGCGACCGTTCGGCGGGTCGCGGCTGAAGCCGCTCCTACACTTCTGGTCCTCTCGAACTGGTCGGAGGAATCATGATGAAGGAAAGAAGCATGGGAAAGCCCGGGCAAGTCGGTCTCGTCATTCCGAACGCAGTGAGGACTCTCGGGAAACCAATCGCATGGCGTTCCCGCCTCGCCCGAAATGACAGTGGTCCAGAGGCTCCCGGAGCGAACCGGACCCTGCTGCTGTGCGCGACTTTCCTGCTGCTGCTGGCCTGGCTCCCGTCCGCACTGGGCAAGGGCATCGAGGACAGGCTGCAGACGCTGATGGACGAGTACGACACCGTCGGCCTGGCGGTGGTGGTGGTGCGCGACAACGCGGTGGTCTACCGCAACAGCCTGGGCTGGAAGGACCGCGAGGCGAAGATCCCGCTCGCCCAGGACGACCTGTTCCGGATCGCCTCGATCTCCAAGTCCTTCTCCACGACCGCCGTCCTCCAGCTGGTGGAACAGGGCCGGCTGTCGCTGGATGCGGACGTGGGCGAGCTGATCGGCTTCCCGGTGCGCAATCCCGCATTCCCCGAGCGCGTCATCACGCTCGGGATGCTGCTCGACCACACCTCGTCGATCACCGACCCGCAGCGCTACGGGAGCCTCGACGTCATCGATCCGACGGCCAACCCGGCCTGGCAGGACAGCTACGCCGGGCGCGCGCCGGGTGAGCGCTACGAATACTCCAACCTCGGCTACAACATGGTCGGGACGATCGTCGAGCGCGTGTCCGGCCAGCGCTTCGACCGCTACATCGCGACGCACGTGCTCGATCCGCTGGGCCTGCAGGGCGGCTACGAGCCGGATGCGCTGGACGCGCGCCGCTTCGCGCAGATCTACCGCTGGCGCGACGGCGAGGGTTTCGTGCGCTCGGACCAGGCCTACGCGCCGCTGGCCGCGCGCCTGGCCGACTACACCATGGGCTACAGCGCGCCGATGTTCTCGCCGACCGGCGGCCTGAAGATCTCCGCGCCGGACCTGGCCGCCTGGATGCTGATGCACATGAACCTGGGCGAGTGGAGCGGCGTGCGGCTGATCGCCGCGGCGCACGCCGAGGCCATGCAGACGCAGTCGGCGGTCGTCGACGAGCACGCCGGCTACGGCCTGGCCATGCGCATCGACCGGGCCCTGATCCCCGGGGTGGAGATGGTCGGACACACCGGATCGGCGTACGGGCTGTACAGCTCGATGTTTTTCGACAGGGCGCGCAGGTTCGGCTTCGTGGTGATCACCAACGGGACCCGGGACATGCAGGTCCGGGACGAGGTCAATCGGGCCCTGTACGAGCACTTCATCGCGCAGGCACCGGCGGCGGAGTGATCCGGCCCCAAAGAATCTCTTGTAGGAGCGGCTTCAGCCGCGACCCGTCAGGTTCGGCGGGTCGCGGCTGAAGCCGCTCCTACACCACGTCCGGTCTTGATCGCACACCGGCATCAATCGCAACAGCCAAGGACATCGTCATCCCGGCGAAAGCCGGGATCCATTTTGCTTGTCGCCAAGACCTTGGATCCAAGCTTTCGTTGGGATGACGATTTCGACGCGGACGGCGAGCCCCGTACCTGGCCGCATACGGAAGTGGATCTTCAACGCCAGAAGTTGATGAACCCGGTGATGATCAGCGCATTGCTGAAGTCGATGAAGAACGCGCCCACCAGCGGCGCGACCAGGAACGCGCGCGGCGCTGCGCCGTAGCGCTCGACCAGGGTGCGCATCACCGCCATCGCGTTGGCGGTGGTGCCGAGCATGAAGCCGATGAAGCCGCCGCCCATCACCGCCGCGTCGTAGTCGCGGCCCATCACCCGGAACACCACCACGCAGAACGCGGCGACCATCGCCACCTGCAGGCCCAGGTTGACCAGCAGCGGCAGCGCCAGGCCAGCCAGCTCCCAGAGCTTGAGGTTCATCAGCGCCACCGACAGGAACAGCGCCAGGCAGACGTTGCCGATCAGGTCGGTGGTCGGGACCGACATGCCGATCCAGCCGGTAGCATCGTCGATGTTGCGGATCACCGCGCCGACCAGCATCGCGCCGACGTAGGCCGGCAGGGTGATGCCGGTGGTCGAGATCCAGGCGCTCACCCAGCTGCCCAGCCACATCGCCACCAGGATCACCACGATGCTCTTGAGCGCGCCGTATTCGCGCTGCGCCTCGGTCACCACCGGCGCGAGGGCGTCGTCGGGGGCGCTGTGGTCCTGCGGTCGTGTCGACACCAGGCCGAAGCGGCGGATCAGCACCGTGATCACCGGGCCGCCGATCAGCCCGCCCAGGACGATGCCCGACATCGCCGCGGCCACCGCGATCGATTCGGCGCCTTCCACGCCGGCCGCCTCGAATAGCGGCGCGAACGCCAGCCCGGTGGCCGGCCCGCCGGTCAGCGTGGTCGAGCCGGCCAGCACGCCGAACAGCGGGTGCAGGTCGAAGCCCACCGCCACCGCCATGCCGAGCAGGTTCTGCGCCACCGCGAACACGCTGGCCAGCAGCAGGAACACCACCACCTGGCGTCCGCTGATCTTGAGCAGGCGCAGGCTGGCGTTGACCCCGATGGTGGTGAAGAACGCGATCATCAGCGGGCTTTGCAGGCCGGTGTCGAGCACGAACAGGGTCGTGTCCCGCTCGTACGCGATCCACGCCGCGATCGCGAACACCAGTCCGCCGATCACCGGCGGCGGCAGGTTGTAGCGCCCGAGCACGGGAATCGCGCGACACAGCGCGTAACCCAGGAACAGGGCGACGCCGGCCAAGGCGAGGGTCTGGACGGCGTCGAGCTGCAGCATCGGGTTTCCTTCTCGGTATCGCGCGGCCGGTACGGCCGCTCGCATCAGGGGCAGCTGCCCGGTGGTGGGCGATGCTGGAGGACCCTTCCCGGCAGCGCATGTGCCGCATGGCCCGCATCGATCATCGGCACGCCGTTGACGAACAGGTGCGCCACGCCCTCGGACAAGACATTCGGGCGCACATAGTCGGCCCTGGGCGCATAGCGCTCCGGATCGAACACCAGCACGTCGGCGAAGTGGTCCGCGCGCAGGAAGCCTCGCTCGACGATGCCGAAGGTCTCGGCGGTCAGTCCGGTGGAGCGGTGGATGAACGCGGCCAGGTCGATCACGCCTTCGGCCGCCACGAAGCGCGCGTACTTCTCGGGAAAGGTCGCGTACTGGCGCGGATGTCCGTCGCCGCCGTCGGACGCGGTCAGCACCCAAGGCTGGCGCATGAACAGGTCCACGTCGTCGCGGCGCATGTTGAACGAGGCGATCCGTTGCGCCGATCCGATGCGCCCGGTGCCGCCCTCGCGGATGATGCGCAGCGCGGCCGCGACCGGGTCGATCCCGCTATCGTCGGCGAACTGCTGCAGCGTGCGTGCGCTCCACGGCCAGCCGGTGCCGGTCATCAGGATCGCGTCGGCGCCGCCGCGGCGCTGCAGGTTCTCGCCCATCTCGGCGCGGATGCGTGCGGCCGTGGCGGGGTCGTCGAGGCGCGCGAACAGCGCCGGCCGGCCGCCGTCCACCGCCCAGCGCGGCAGCAGTGCGGCGCCGAGGCCCGTGGACGAGGCCAGCCACGGGTACTGGTCGGCGGTCACGCGCTGTCCTTGCGCGCGTGCGCGCTCGATGCGCGCGACCACATCGCCGGCGCGGCCGTGCACGTCGGCCCCCAGCGCCTTGATGTGGGCGATGTGCACCGGCAGCTCCGCGCGCCGGCCGATGTCCAGGACTTCCTCGAGCGAGCCCATCAGGCCCAGCGAATAGCTCGATTCGTCGCGCTGGTGGGTGTCGTAGACGCCGCCGCGCAGCGCGGCCTCGCGCGCGAGCGCGACCACCTCGTCGGTGGCGGCGAAACTCTGCGGCGCGTAGAACAGGCCGGCGGACAGGCCGAAGGCGCCCTCGCACATCGCGCCGGCGACCAGGGCGCGCATCCCGTCCAGCTCGGCGGCGTCCGGCGCACGCGCGTCGTGGCCGAGCACGCGCGTGCGCACCGGCCCGAGCCCGACGTAGGCGGCGACGTTGGTGCCGACGCCGGCGGCTTCGAGCCTGGCACGATCCTGTGCGATGTCGGGCGTGCCGCCGCCGTCGATGCCGATGAAGATCGTGGTCACGCCCTGGTGCAGCCAGGGCAGGATGCGCCGCATCGCCGGATCGGACGAGCGTAGGTAGGTGTCGGGGTGCGTGTGCGGATCGATGAAGCCGGGCGCCACCATCAGCCCGCCGGCGTCGATCTCGCGCGTGGCGCGATAGCGCCGGCGCAGGTCCGGGCCGACGGCGAGGATGCGGTCGCCGCGGATCGCGATGTCGGCGATGCGGCCATCGCCGCCGCTGCCATCGAACAGCAGGCCGCCGTGGATCAGGGTGTCGGCCTGCAGGTCGGGTGCGGCCGGCTGGCTGGCGCAACCGGCCAGCAGTGCGGCGGTGAGGCTCCAGGCCAGCCGGCGCGGCGGAAGACGGCGGCGGGCAGGCGTGGTGCCTGTGGTCATGCGGGGATGTCCTTGCGATCGGGAGTCGGTCCGCCCCACAGCGCGGGCGAGGGCGGCTGCAGCAGGCCGTCGTGCATCACCGCGCCGCCGGCGTGGTCGTCGCGCAACCACAGCGGGCCGTCCAGATCGACGAACTCCGCGTGCCGCGCCACGTGCCAGGCCGGTGCGATCGACAGTGAGGAGCTGATCATGCAGCCGACCATGATGCCGAAGTCCTGCGCGCTGGCCGCATCCAGCAGGTCCAGCGCGCCGGTCAGGCCGCCGGTCTTGTCGAGCTTGATATTGACCACCTGGTAGCGCCCGCGCAGGCGCGGCAGGTCGCTGGCGACGTGGCAGGATTCATCGGCGCACAGGCGCGCGGTGGAGGCGAAACCGAGCAGCGCATCGTCTTCGCCCGCCGGCAGCGGCTGCTCGACCAGGTCGATGCGCGCCTCGGCCAGCACCGGCTGCAGCGATTGCAGCAGGGGGAAGGTCCAGCTTTCGTTGGGGTCGACGATCAGGCGCGCGTCCGGCAGCGCGCTGCGTACCGCGCGGATCTGCGCCGCCGGAGCGGTCGCGTCGACCTTGATCTTGACCAGGTCCAGGTGCGCGAGCGCGCGCGCCGCCGCGGCCATGCGCTCCGGCGTATCAAGGCCCACGGTCTGGGCGCTGACCAGGGGCGGCAGCGGCTCCGGCTGGCCCAGCAGCGCGCTCACCGAAGCGCCCTGCTGCCGCGCTTCCAGGTCCCACAGGGCGCAGTCGAGCGCGTTGCGCGCCGCGCCGGGCGACAGCAGGTCCCGCAACTGGTGGCGCTGCAATCCGTCCGCGATCGCTTCGGACAGGCGTGCGGCCTGCGCGATCACCGATTCCACGCTTTCGCCGTAGCGCGGGTAGGGCAGCGACTCGCCGCGGCCGATGGAATCGCCGTCGCGGATGGTCGCCACCACCACCTCGGCCGAGGTCCGCACCCCGCGCGAGATGCGGAACGGGCTCGCCAGCACGTGGCTGGCGTGTTCGACCCTCAGCCCGGGAAGCATTCGACCAGCCTGTCGACGATCCGCGCAACGCCGTCGCGGACGGGGTCCTGGGTGGGCAGGCCCAGCAGATCCTCGGTCTCGCGGCACACGCGCTCGGCGTCGGCCGCGCCGAGGCGGGACGTGTTGAGCGCCACGCCCACGGCCACCACCCCGGGATTGGTCAGCCGCGCCGCCGCCAGGTTGGCTTCCAGCGTGGCCGGCAGCCCGGGCAGCGGGTAGTGCTTAAGGCCGCGCATGTGCGGCCGGCCGGGTTCGTGGCACAGCACCAGCGCGTCGGGCTGGGCGCCGTGCAGCAGGCCCATCGACACGCCCGCATAGGAGGCGTGGAACAGCGAGCCCTGGCCCTCGATCAGGTCCCAGCCACCGTCGTGGCGGTCGGGCGAGAGCCATTCGATGCCGCCGGAAATGAAGTCGGCCACCACAGCGTCGATGGGAATGCCGCGTCCCGCGATGAAGATGCCGGTCTGGCCGGTGGCGCGGAAATCCGCGCCGATCCCGCGCGCGCGCATCCCGGTTTCCAGCGCCAGCGTGGTGTACATCTTGCCGGTCGAGCAGTCGGTGCCCACAGTCAGCAGGCGCCGGCCGGCGCGCTTGACGCCGTTGCCCACCGGCGTGACCGGCGGATTGCGCGCGTCGAACAGGTGCCGGCTGTTGCGGCGCGCGGCCTCGACGATCTCCGGATGCGAGGCCAGGCGCTCGTGCAGGCCGGAGGCGACGTTCATCCCCGCATCGAGCGCGGCGACGATGTGCGCCACCGAATCGGCGCCCAGCCGGCCGCCCGCATTGGCCACGCCCACGATCATGGTGTTGGCGCCCGCGGCACGTGCCTGGGCGAAATCCATGTCCGGCACGTGCACACTGGTCCGGCACTCCGGGCCGCGGAACTGGCCCACGCACCACTCCGGCCGAAACTGCACCAGGCCCCGCGCGGTCTTTGCGGCGAGGTCGTCGGGCGCATTGCCCAGGTACAGCAGGAACGGCGGGGGCCAGCGCGAAGCGTCTGCAGCGGCGGGAGCGGTGGACATGGCGGTGCGTTCCTGTGGCCCGGGCCGGGCGGTGGAGGGGAAACCCATCTTCTGGTTTGCAACGGCCCGCCGCCATTGAAAAGATGCCCGCCACGCATAACCCGGGGTTATGCGTGCTGCGCGGCCGGCCGCTGCCGCGCCACCCCTGAGACGGGGCTGGCCCGCGTGTTCCGGCCAAGGGGCGCTGGCCGCCTTCCGCAGCGCGGCCGCAGCGGTCGCGCAAGATCATTTCCGGGGGTGGGGCTAGAATCCATCGTTCAGCCCACGGCCCGCCCACGATGTCCGACGAAAAGCCCAGCACCTCCGAAAGCGCCCAGGCCTTCCGCCAGGCCGCCCTCGACTATCACCGCCTGGAGCCGCGCGGCAAGATCAAGGTGGTCGCGACCAAGCCGATGCTGACCCAGCGCGACCTGGCGCTGGCCTACTCGCCGGGCGTGGCCTATGCCTGCGAGGAAATCGCGGCCGATCCGACCAAGGCCAGCGACTACACCGCGCGCGGCAACCTGGTGGCGGTGATCTCCAACGGCACCGCGGTGCTGGGCCTGGGCGATATCGGCCCGCTCGCCGGCAAGCCGGTGATGGAAGGCAAGGGCGTGCTGTTCCAGAAGTTCGCCGGCATCGACGTGTTCGACATCGAGGTCGACGAGAAGGATCCCGACAGGCTGGTCGAGATCATCGCCAGCCTGGAGCCGACCTTCGGCGGCATCAACCTCGAGGACATCAAGGCGCCCGAGTGCTTCATCGTCGAGCGCAAGCTGCGCGAGCGGCTGAAGATCCCGGTATTCCACGACGACCAGCACGGCACCGCGATCATCGTCGGCGCCGCCGTGGTCAACGCACTCGAGATCGCGGGCAAGAAGATCGAGGACGTCAAGCTGGCGACCACCGGCGCCGGCGCGGCCGGCATCGCCTGCCTGGACATGCTGGTGGCGCTGGGGCTCAAGCCCGAGAACATCACCGCCTACGACCGCGGCGGCGTGATCCACACCGGCCGCGACGACCTGGACGAGGCCAAGCGCCGCTATGCGCGCGACATCGCGCACCGCACCCTGGCGGAGATGGTCGAGGGCGCGGACGTGTTCCTCGGCCTGTCGGCCGGCGGCATCCTCAAGCCCGAGATGGTCGCCACGATGGCGGACAACCCGATCATCCTCGCCCTGGCCAATCCCTACCCGGAAATCCTGCCCGACGCGGCGCGCGCGATCCGGCCCGACGCGATCATCGCCACCGGCCGCTCCGACTTCCCCAACCAGGTCAACAACGCGCTCTGCTTCCCCTACATCTTCCGCGGCGCGCTGGACGTGGGCGCTACCGGCATCAACGAGGCGATGAAGCTGGCCTGCGTGCACGCGATCGCGGCGCTGGCCAAGAGCGAGGCCAGCGACCTGGGCGCGGCCTATGGCGAGGAGATCCCCTGCTTCGGGCGCGACTACATCATCCCGCGCCCGTTCGACCCGCGCCTGCTGACCATCGTCGCCATCGCGGTGGCGCAGGCGGCGATGGACACCGGCGTGGCCACGCGCCCGATCCAGGACATGGCCGCCTATCGCGAAAAGCTCGCCCAGTTCCACCATCGCACCGCGCTGGTGATGCGTCCGCTGTACGACCGCGCCCGCGCCGACCGCCAGCGCGTGGTCTACGCCGAAGGCGAGAGCGAGACCGTGCTGCGCGGCGTGCAGACCGTGGTCGACGAAGGCCTGGCCCATCCGATCCTGATCGGGCGCCCGGACGTGATCGAATCGCGCATCCAGCGCCTGGGCCTGCGCCTGCGCGCGGGCGTGGACTTCGAGATCACCAACCAGGACGACGACCCGCGCTTCCACGAGTACTGGAACCACTACCACCAGCTCACCGAGCGTCGTGGCGTGACGCCCGAGACGGCCAAGAGCCTGCTGCGCTCGCGCACCACCCTGATCGCGGCGGTGATGGTCGACCGCGGCGAGGCCGACGCGATGATCACCGGCCTGGTGGGCCGCTTCCACAAGAAGCTCGGCTACATCCGCAGCGTGTTCGAGCTCGACCCGGGCGTGCAGAGCACCTCGGCGATGACCGGCGTGATCAACGACCGCGGGCTGTGGTTCTTCCTCGACACCCACGTGCAGAACGATCCGACCCCCGAGCAGATCGCCGAGAGCACCATCCAGGCGGCCTACCGGCTCAAGCTGTTCGGGATCGAGCCGAAGATCGCGCTGCTCTCGCACTCCAATTTCGGCAGTCACGACGACTGCAGCGCACGCAAGATGCGCCAGGCGCTGCAGATCCTGCGCAAGCGTGCGCCCAAGCTCGAGGTGGACGGCGAGATGATGGCCGACACCGCCTGGGACGAGGATTTCCGTCGCCGCATCTTCCCCAACACCACCCTGGAAGGGCGCGCCAACCTGTTCGTGATGCCCAACCTGGACGCGGCCAACATCACCTACAACATGGTGCGGGTGATGACCGACGGCGTGGCCCTGGGCCCGATCCTGATGGGCGTGAGCAAGCCCGCGCACGTGCTGACCACCGCCTCGCGCCCGCGCCGCGTGGTCAACATGACCGCGATCGCGGCGGTCGAATCCCAGATCCGCAAGCAGCGCCTGGCCGAACGCGGCAGCTGAGGCCACCGGGCACGGAGGCCAGGCCGAGGCCTCCGCTGCCCCGCTCTCCCGACCGTCATTCCCGCGAACGCGGGAATCCAGCGTCGGCAACGACGCCGGCCCCGCGTATGCGATCCCACTCGGACACCTGTTGCACCGCTCTCGTAGGAGCGCCTTCAGGCGCGATCGCCAACCACGTGGCGATAATCCTGCTGCATGTGCAGGGTCGCGGCTGAAGCCGCTCCTACAGGGGTTGGCAGGAGGTCATGCGACACCTCCGGCCACGCTTCTGCAGGAGCGCCTTCAGGCGCGATCGCCAACCACGTGGGGATGATCCGGCTGCAGGCACAGGGTCGCGGCTGAAGCCGCTCCTACAGGGGTTGGCAGGAGGTCATGCGACACCTCTGGCCACGCTTCTGCAGGAGTGCCTTCAGGCGTGATCGCCAACCACGTGGCGAGGATCCTGCTGCATGTGCAGGGTCGCGGCTGAAGCCGCTCCTACAGCGGTTGCGCGGAGGTCAGCAGCCGGCCCAGCAGCGCCGGCAGCGCATCCAGGTCGTCCTTGAGCAGCAGGCCGTCGGCGTCCGGGGGCGTTTCGTGCGGCGCCATGCCGCCGGTCAGGAACACGAAGGGCAGGGCGGGATCATGCGCGCGCGCGGCCGCCAGCGCCTCGGTGCCCGAGAAGCCCGGCAGGTTCACGTCCGACACCACCACCTGCGGCGCGAATTCCCGCAGCGCCTGTTCCACCGCCGCGGCGGTGTATGCGCGCCGGCACTCGACGCGCAGCCCGCCCTTGCGCAGTGCGTACTCGGTCAGTTCCGCGTCATCGGCAGAGTCCTCGACCAGCAGCACGCGCCACGTCGTGCCGGGCCCCGCCTCCTGCACGGACCGCGCGGCCATGCCGGTCAGTCCAGCGCCGGCGGTTCGTTGAGCACGGCCCAGAACCGGCCGAGCGTGCGCACCGCATCGAAAAACTGGTCCACGTCCACCGGCTTGACCACGTAGGCGTTGACCCCCAGGTCCCAGCTCACCGCCAGGTCGCTTTCCTCGCGCGAGGACGACAGCACCACGATCGGCAGCGCCTTGAAGCGGTCGTTGCGGCGCAGCTCCGTGAGCACTTCCAGCCCGTCCATGCGCGGCATCTTGATGTCCAGCAGCAGCACCGCCGGATCGCCCTCGGCGCGGTCGGCCCACTTGCCGCGACGGTGCAGGTAATCCAGCACCTCCACGCCGTCCTCGACATGGACGATGGGATTGGCCAGGTGCGCTTCGCGCAGTGCGTCGATCGCCATTTCGGCGTCGTGGGGGCTGTCTTCGGCCAGCAGGATGGTGCGCAGTTCGGTCATGTCTAGCTCTCGTTGGAAGCGGGGATATCGCCCGCGGCTGGCAGCGTGAAGTGGAAGGTAGCACCCTTGCCGGGCTCGGATTCTGCACTGATCCGGCCGCCGTGGCGCGTCAGCACGCGGCGCACGCTGGCCAGGCCGATGCCGGTGCCGGGGAACTCGCTGGGCGCGTGCAGGCGCTGGAACACGCCGAACAGCTTGCCTGCGTACTTCATGTCGAAGCCGGCGCCGTTGTCGCGCACGGTGAAGTGGTGCGCGTCGTCGTCGCCGCGGCGATATTCCAGTTCGATCCGCGCCGGCTCGCTGCCGCGGCTGTACTTGACCGCATTGCCCAGCAGGTTCAGCCAGACCTGGCGCAGCATGTTCTCGTCGCCGATCACCACCGGCAGTGGCGGGATGCGCCACTCGATCCCGTGGCCCGGCGCATCGGCGGCGCTGTTGGCATCCAGCATGGCGCGGGTCTCCGACACCAGCGACTGCATGTCCACCGTCTGCATGCGCAGCGCGCTGCGGCCCAGCCGCGAGTACACCAGCAGGTCGTCGATCAGCGCCGACATGCGCCGCGCCGAGGACACCATCACGTCGAGGTAATGGCGGGTCTTGTCGTCCGCGTCCTCGCCCAGGTGGCGGCCGAGCTTGTCGCCGAAGCCGGCGATATGCCGCAGCGGCGCGCGCAGGTCGTGCGAGACCGAATAGCTGAAGGCTTCCAGCTCGCGGTTCACGTCCGACACCTGCTCGACCTTGCCCTCGAGCTGCCGGTTGAGCTCGCGGATCTGGCGGTCGCTGGCCTTCTGCACGCTGATGTCGCTGGCCGTCACCAGCGCCACCGAATCCTCGCTGTCGGGCAGCGGCATGCGGCGGGCGTTGACCATCATCGTGCGCTCCACACCGTCGGCGGTGCGCTGCACCTGTTCCAGGTCCCACAGCTCGCGTCCGCGGCCCAGCACGTCGGCCAGGCGCCGCAGCATGCGCTCGTCGTTCCAGGCCCCACCGCCGAGCTCGGCCAGGCGCTGCCCGCGCGCATCGTCTTCCACGCCGAACAGTTCGGCGAAGGCTGCGTTGTGCATCACGACCCGCTGCTCGCGGTCGACCGCCACGATCGGTTCGCGCACCGTGTCCAGCACCACGCTGGCGCGCGCACTGGCCTGCAGCGCGTCCTGTTCGGCGCGCAGCCGGTGCGAGATCTGGCGGGTGGCATAGGACAGCAGCCCGCCCAGCAGCAGCAGCTGCGCGCCCATCGCCGCCCAGGACGCAGTACGCGCGCGCTGGGCGACCCGATCCGCGCGCTTGCGCCGCTCGGCCAGCAGCACCCGCTCGGCCGAGATGATCCCGTCGATGAGTTCGTGGATCGGATAGCGCGCCACCATCTGGTCGATGTCGGTCACGGTGGCGTCCGTGCCCTGGTCGATGATGCGGTCGACCTGCATCTTGCGCAGCAGGATGTTGGACTGCAGGCCACCGATGCGCAGCTGCTGCTCGGCATTGTCGCGGGTGAGTTCCTGCAGCTGGCGCAGCAGCGGCAGGATGCGTTCGCGGCTTTCGTCCACGCGCTCGCGCATGGCCGTGTTGTCCAGGCCGGCGGCCATCGACAGCGCGCCGTTCTCGGCATTGCGCATGTGCGCGGCCAGCCCCTGCATCGTCGCCTCCACCTGCTGCGAATGCGCGACGGCCTGCCAGGCCTCGTCGGCATCCTGGGTGGCCTGGCGCAGCAGCACGAACGGGGTGACGATGATCGTGGCCACCAGCAATCCAAGGCCGGCCAGGCGCCAGGTCGACATCGGATTGGGGGCTGCGGGGACGGACATGGGCGACTCGCGGGCCGGTGACAGGAAGGGGCCCGCGGCGCCGACCCGGCCCCCCGACCCCGGCGACCGGCGATGATTGCCGACCCGGGGCGGGTAGGGCAAGCGGGGCACGGTCACGTGCGGAAACCGGCCATTCTCTCCCGCTGCGATGTCAACGCGGCGCGAAGGGCGCCGTGATCAGTCGCCGTCGTCGCCCTGCAGCACCTTGCGCTGCATCGCGTCCAGGTAAGCGTCGGCCTCGGCGGTGGAGGCGAAGATCTCGTGCATGGGCACCGCCTTGACGAGGTCGAACACCTTCTGGATCTGCGGCTGCGGATTCACCACCAGCACCCGCCCGCCGCGCGCCGACAGCGCCTTGCGGGCGCGGAACAGCGAGCGCACGCCGGCGCTGCTGATGTACTGCAGTTCGCGCAGGTCGAGCACCAGCGCGTGCAGCGACAGGTCTTCGAGCAGGGGCGAGAGGGTCTGGTCGAGCTCCAGGTAGGTATGGGTATCGAGCCGGCCGCCGACGACGACGGTCCGCATGTCGTTGCGCGCTGGATCGACCCGGAGGGTGAGGGTGGACATGCGGGAGACTCCTGTCAGCCGGGCGCGGCATCGAGCCGCAGGGTGACGCGCACGAGGTTGCGGCCTTCGTGGCGGCGATAGTCGAAGCGGTGCGCCAGCTGCCGCACCAGGTGCAAGCCGAGCCCGCCGACCGCGCGCTGCGCCAGGTCGGCCTCCAGGTCGGGCGCGGGCGCGGTGGTGGGATCGAAGGCCGGGCCGTTGTCGTCCAGCTCCAGCACCAGCTGCGCCGGGTCGAGCCGCAGCCGGAGCCGCAGCTGCGCGTCTTCCGGCGCGCCGTGCACCAGCGCGTTGCTGGCCAGCTCCTCGACGATCAGGCGCGCATCGTCGATGCAGGCGCGATCGATCCCGGCCTCGGCGAGCGTGCTCTCGACCGCATCGGTGAGTTCGCCGATGCAGGCCGGATCCGCGATGGTCTTGTGCATGGACCTCACGCCCCTGTCGCCATGGTCGCCGCCTCCGCCGGGGCCGGCGTGGCCGCCCCGCCACGGCTGCGACGGATCGCCAGCACGGTGATGTCGTCGGACTGCGCCGCCCCGGCCACGAAGTGTTGCACATCGTGCAGCAGCCGCTGGCAGGTCCGGTCCGCGGCCTCCCCAGCGACCAGCGCGCCGCGCAGGCGCGCTTCGCCATAGTCTGCCTCGTCGGCGTCGAAGGCCTCGGTCACCCCGTCGGTCCAGGCCACCAGCGTGGCGCCCTCGGGCACCTGCACCTCGCGCATCGCGAATACATCCGAGATCTCGAAACCCAGCGGCGGCCCCGCCTCCAGCGCCAGCGCCTCCACCCGGCCATCGGCATGCACCAGCAGCGGCGCGTCGTGGCCGGCGCTGGCCAGCAGGCAGCGGCCGCTGTCCACCTCCAGCCGGCCGCACAGCACGGTGGCGAACATGCAGGTCTCGTTGCCCTCGACCAGCCGCCGCGACGCGGCCGCCAGGATCGCCGCCGGCGAGGCGAGCCGACGCGACTGCCCTTCGAGCACGGTGGCGGTGCGCGCCATGAACAGCGCCGCGGGTACGCCCTTGTCGGACACATCGCCGATCGCGAACCACACCGCCCCGTCGTCGAGTTCGGCGAACTGGTAGAAATCGCCGCCCACCGCCTTGGCCGGCTCCAGCACCGCGCACAGGTCCACCGACATGCCGGCGTGCTCCACCACGCGACCGTGCGGCAGCATCGACTGCTGGATCTCGCGCGCGATCGCCAGCTCGCTCTCCAGCTTCTGGCGTGCGCCGGCCATCGCCTCGATCTCGCGCAGCTGGCGCTTGATCGATCCGCGCGCGCCGTTGAAGGCGCGCGCCATTACCCCGACCTCGTCGCGGCGGCCGATGTGCGGCAGCGGGTAGTCGAACTCGCCGCGGGCGAAGTGCCGCGCCGAATCGGTGAGATCCTCGATCGGCTGCAGCAGCCGCCCGGTATAGCGACGCACCAGCAGCAGCGCCGGCAGCAGCGCCAGCAGGCCGATCAGCGCCACCCACTGCGCCACTTCCCGCAGCTGGCGCAGGATGAAGTGTTCCGACGCCGAGGTGGCGAACGTCCAGCCACTGTCGCCCACCGGCGCGGACTGGGTGAGGAAGGCCTCGCCCGTGACCGGGTGGCGATGGTCGAACGCGACCGGCTCCCCGCGCGCCTGCGCCAGCGCGAGCGGGGCCAGGTCGGTGCGTCCGTCGCGCGCCAGCGCATCCAGCCGCTGCCGGGCAAGCGCGCCCGCTTCCGGATGCACCACCGCCAGGCCTTCGGGCGAGAACAGCATCGGCTGCAGCCCGGCGGGCGCCGATGCGCCCTTGGGCAGGGCGTCCAGCAGCCGCGACACCGGCATGTCCAGGCTCACCATGCCCACCGCGCGGGCCTGGTCGCCGCCGCCGGGCAGGCGCAGCGGCAGGTTGTAGGTGGTGAAGTCGGCCCCGGCGGTGGCGGCATTGGCGTAGGGCTCCGACCACCACGGCCGCGGCGCGGCGATCGTGCGCAGGTACCAGGGCATGCTGCGGTAGTCGTAGCCCAGGTCCTGCACCGAGCGTTCGACCAGGCGCTCGCCGTCGCGGCGGATGTACCAGGTGAAACCAGGGTCGCCGGGCGCCAGCCGGCCCGGTTCGACGATGATCATCGCCCCGGCGATGTGCGGATCGCCGGCCAGGCTGGCCAGCAGCAGCGAGCGCAGGTGCAACGGCTGCGCGCCCACGCCGGTCGCGCCCGCGGCCAGGGTGCGGCCGCTGACCTGCACCGAGTCCAGGATGGCCTCCACGCCCAGCGCGCCCTGGTGGGTCAGTGCGCGCGCCTCCACCCGTGCATCCTGCACCGTGAGCATGCGCGCGCCGAGGTAGAACGCCAGCGTGGTGGCCAGCACCAGCACCGCATTGAGCACGCCCGACCACAGCGCCATGCGCGTACGCAGGCTGTGGTGCCAGCGCAGCATGCCGGAGCTGGGTGGGTCGCGTTCCATGCCCGGGGTTCTCCCGCGGATGCCCGTGGCCACGATCATAGTCCCGGCATGGCCGCGCGCAATGCGCCGGCGCACGGTGGCGGGGCCGCGCCGCAACGTCCGCCGCGCGGCCGGGCCGCGCCGGGCCCCTGCTAGAATCGGGGGTCCAACTTCCCCACGACATTGCGCGGCCAGGGGCCGCGGCGGAGCAAGGTGATGAACTGGTTGACCGACGTGCTGCAGAACGACCCCGATCCCACCGAAACCCGGGAGTGGATCGAATCGCTCAAGGCGGTCATCGACAACCGTGGCCCCGAGCGCGCCCACCAGCTGCTGCAGGACATGGTGGAACTGACCCGCCGTGCCGGCGCCCACCTGCCGTTCGCCCCGACCACCGAGTACATCAACACCATCCAGCCGCACCTGGAGCCGAAGATCCCCGGCGACCAGACCCTGGAATGGCGGATCCGCTCGATCATCCGCTGGAACGCGATGGCGATGGTGGTGCGCGCCAACCGCAAGCCCGGCGACCTGGGCGGCCACATCGCCAGCTTCGCCAGCTCGGCCACGCTGTACGACGTGGGCTTCAACCACTTCTTCCGCGGCCCCGACGGCGACCACCCGGGCGATCTCATCGCCACCCAGGGCCACAGCTCGCCGGGCATCTACGCGCGCGCCTTCCTGGAAGGCCGCATCAGCGAGTCGCAGATCGACAACTTCCGCATGGAAGTCGACGGCCGTGGCATCTCGTCGTACCCGCACCCCTGGCTGATGCCCGATTTCTGGCAGGTGCCCACGGTGTCGATGGGCCTGGGGCCGATCGCCGCCATCTATCAGGCGCGCAACTGGAAGTACCTCGAGTCGCGCGGCCTGCTGCCCAAGTCCGACCGCAAGGTGTGGTGCTTCATGGGCGACGGCGAGACCGACGAGCCCGAGAGCCTGGGCGCGCTGTCGATCGCCGGCCGCGAAGGCCTGGACAACCTGGTGTTCGTGGTCAACTGCAACCTGCAGCGCCTGGACGGCCCGGTGCGCGGCAACGGCAAGATCATCCAGGAGCTGGAAAGCCAGTTCCGCGGCGCCGGCTGGAACGTGGTCAAGACCATCTGGGGCAGCTACTGGGACCCGCTGCTGGCCAACGACAGCCAGGGCCTGCTCAAGAAGCTGATGATGGAAACCGTGGACGGCGAGTACCAGAACTGCAAGGCCTTCGGCGGGGCCTACACGCGCGAGAACTTCTTTGGCAAGTACCCGGAGACCGCCGCGATGGTGGCCAGCCTGTCGGACGACGACATCTGGCGCCTCAACCGCGGCGGCCACGACCCGCACAAGGTCTATGCGGCCTACACCAACGCCATGCAGACCAAGGGCCAGCCCACGGTCGTGCTGGCCAAGACGGTGAAGGGCTACGGCCTGGGCAGCGCCGGCGAGGCGCTCAACCCCACCCACAACACCAAGAAGCTCGACGACGACGCCGTGCGCGCCTTCCGCGACCGCTTCAAGATCCCGGTGGGCGACGACCTGCTCAAGGACGGCAACATCCCGTTCTACCACCCCGGCGAGAAGTCCGACGAGGTGCAGTACCTGCTCGAGCGCCGCCGCGCGCTGGGCGGCTTCGTGCCGCAGCGCCGCCGCAAGGCCGACGAGTCGCTCACCGCGCCCAAGCTGGAGGTGTTCGACCGCCTCATGAAGAGCACCGGCGAGCGCGAGATGAGCACCACGATGGCCTTCGTGCAGTCGCTCAACATCATCCTGCGCGACAAGCAGGTGGGCCCGCGCGTGGTGCCCATCGTCTGCGACGAGGCGCGCACCTTCGGCATGGAAGGCCTGTTCCGCCAGATCGGCATCTATGCGCCGGAAGGCCAGAAGTACAAGCCGGTCGACCGCGACCAGCTGATGTACTACCGCGAGGACAGCACCGGCCAGGTGCTGCAGGAAGGCATCACCGAGGCTGGCGCCTTCGCCTCGTGGATGGCCTGCGCCACCAGCTATTCCACCAACAACCTGCAGCTGCTGCCGTTCTACATCTACTACTCGATGTTCGGCTTCCAGCGCGTGGGCGACGCCGCCTGGCAGGCGGCCGACATGCGCGCGCGCGGCTTCCTGCTCGGCGGCACCGCCGGCCGCACCACGCTCAACGGCGAGGGCCTGCAGCACGAGGACGGCCACAGCCACCTGCTCTCGGGCGCCATCCCCAACTGCCGCAGCTACGACCCCACCTTTGCCGGCGAGGTCGCGGTGATCCTGCAGCACGGCATGCTGCGCATGATCGAAGAGCAGCGGGACGAGTACTACTACCTCACCCTGATGAACGAGAACTACAGCCACCCCGAGCTGCCCGAAGGCGCGGCCGAGGGTGTCATCAAGGGCATGTACCTGCTCAAGGATGCCGGCACCAAGCCCAAGAAGGGCGAGCTGCGCGTGCAGCTGATGGGCAGCGGCACCATCCTGCGCGAGGCCATCGCCGCGGCCGAGCTGCTGGACAAGGACTTCGGCGTGACCGCCGACATCTGGTCCTGCCCCAGCTTCACCGAACTGCGCCGCGACGGCTACGACGCCGAGCGCTGGAACCGCCTGCACCCCGAGGACAAGCCGCGCAAGGCCTACGTCACCGAGTGCATCGAATCGCGCCCCGCCGGCCCCGTGATCGCCGCCACCGACTACGTGCGCAACTTCACCGACCAGATCCGCGGCTTCATCCCGCGCACCTATACCGTGCTGGGCACCGACGGCTTCGGCCGCTCCGACACGCGTGCCAACCTGCGCCGGCACTTCGAGGTGGACCGCTACTACATCGCCCACGCCGCGATCGACGCGCTGGCCAAGGACGGGAAGATGACGGCGAAGGATGCGGCCCGGGCGATCAAGCTTTACAAGCTGGATCAGGAGAAGCCGAATCCGTTGGGGGTTTGAGCTTGCTTTAGCCCACCCTTGCTTTCGCACGGCAAGGGTCGCAGGTCCGAACCTTGTACCGCACGCCAATCGGATCAATGACTTAGGTCGCACTGTCGGGTGGCCTTTGTGTCTTTGATCCTGCGACCGTCTTGCAAAGCTGCGGGACACCAGCATTGTCTGTAAGTCTTAACCGGTGAGACGCACAGCTGATCGACTACGTGGTACCTTGGTTTACCACCCCGGTGTGTCCCTCATCGAGGATGTCTATGAAGCCTGTATCTGCCCGCGCTAGCTATAACGATAGAGTTCTCAAGCAATTGTTCTCGTCCTCGAAGCGTGCGCATGACACCGCGACGAAAGTTTTGGATGCGCGCTCCTCTTCTTCTGGGCGTTTTGTGTCTTTCGGTCTGACTCTCAGCACCGACAAGAGCAAAAAGAAAAAGTCGGACGCTGTTGCGTCAGGGCTAGTTAAACGCGCCAAGACGTGAACGTAACTGGCAGCGTCATTCTTGGCCTATTGTATTTGATGCCAGGAATTGCTTTTGTTGCCGGGCTATCACGACTCTATACGACGCGCACTCCGTCCCTATTCGATGGACAAATCAGCCTAGGCATTGTCGGGGCCGTATTCGCGGCCATCGTCATACACTTCTTGAGCATTGGGCTGACAGCAGCGATTTCGCAATTGCTGCCAGTGCCTACTCCTGCGCCATATGAAGCGTTGTTGTTGCTTTTTAACGGCTCTGGGTCAGATGAATTCCGGCAAGTTATTGAAGGGCTGAAGACGGATTGGCCGTATGTCGGTATTTATTTTGTTTTAGCTGCGGTGCTTGGGTTCTGCCTTGGCAAGGGTGCGAACAGGCAAATTCGATTCAACAAGCACGCCAATTGGTACGGCCTGTTGCGCGGCGAAGACGCTGACTTTATTTGGCTCACTACGGATATTGATGTAGGTGGAGAAGCCTTCCTTTATGCAGGGATGGTGCGCGATTTCCGAGTCTCGGCAAGCGGGGATCTGGACAGGGTAGTTTTACTCGGCGCGGTAAGGCGCCCGTTGAGGCGCCCTACTCCTGAGGAAATCTCACGAAAAACAGAAAATTACAACGACCGCGGATGGATTCAGATCCCGGGTGAATATGTAATCCTCAGGATGGCATCCGCGCGAACTGTCAATATTGACTATTGGTACTTGGAGGATGAGCGAGAGGATTGCGAAGCTATTGGAAAACTAACCCAAGTTGGTGACCCTGATTTCACCGAAGAAGACGGGGACAAAAAAAATGAAGATTGAGGAAGCGCGGGCGGTCGTTACAGTTTCCACAAACGTCTCTCATGGATGCCCATTCTTTTGCGGTAAAGGTGGTTCTTTGGGGGGCGAGAGGTTTGAGGAAGGAATCAACCATCTGATTGAGCAGCATGGATGTACGCTACTGCACGTAGGTACTGACACTACAAATGCATCTGATGGCGGCTTGTGGCATGCCACCATGGCTACTCTGGCGTCTCCAATTCCGCTACCTGAACCGCCGAAGCTAAATGTCAAGTTCATGAGTCTGCCCGCGCCCAGGCGCGACGAGTGAGACGGACAAAAGGGGTCGCCATTTCACCAGAACAGGGATCAGAGTCGACGTTCTCTGCAGATGCAGCCAGCTAGAGGCAGGGCAGGCCGAGGGCTCGCAGATAGTTGAACGTGCCGTCGTAGTAGTCAGCGCTCCGGGTCGGATCGCTTGTGCTGCCTTCGGGCACCACCACCACCATTCCCTGTCTGGCACGCGTCAGTAGAACGCGATAGGCGTTCTTGAGATAGATCTGTCGCTGGGTCTTGTTGATGCGGTTCCAGCGCGATCCTTTGAATTCATGGTGTGTCCACGCGTCGCCGGCGTGGCGCAAGTCGCCGTCCCACACCACGCAGGCCCAATCGAGCTCCAGCCCTTGCACCTGGAACTCGGTGGCCACGTCCTCCAGGTAGTAGGACGACCGGACGTCCTCCTTGCCATCAAGAAACCAGCGCACCGGGTCGGTCTTGACCCGCACATCGATGGCATGGGGCTTCAGGCGTTGCGCCTGAGACGATACGACGATGCCATAGCGTTCCGTGCCGCGCGCCTGGTCCAGTAGCCATTGCTTGGCGCGCGACAGATCCCGTGTGATGCAAACGGGATAGCGCACCTGCAGTTCGGCGAAAGTCGCGCGTGCGGCGGCAACTTCGAGGTCCAGCACTTCGCGGACGAACCTGCTCAGCGATTCCGCACGAAACGATCGCATCGAGGTGGAGAGATGGAGCGCAGGGTTCGGATAGGTGTCGGCTCGTTCCAGAACCCTGGCGAGCGCTTCGCCGCTTCCGTACTCGGACTCACCCAGTTGCGGAGGCAAATGTACATCCCAACCGCCGAAATGGGTCAGCACCGCTTCCAGCCATTCGCCAATCCCCGCTTCGCCCGTATTGATCTCCTGCCCTCCGCCGACCAGGCAGATGACGACCGCCCAATCTTCATGTCGATCGAGACAGGAGATCAGGAAGGCGGGCTCTGACTGGTCGAAGGCCGCGATCCCCTTCTTCCCCCATGAAGCTGGCGGTCTGCTCCAACGTCCAGGCGCGCTGCGCTTCGTCGAACAGCACCACGTGCTCAGGTTGCGCCGAGGGGTCCCTCAGGCAGTCATCCCGAAAGTGGTGCACGTTCTGGATGAAAGCCGAAACCTCCTGGCGTGCGTCGCCCTTACGCAGCACGGTGCCTGAGGCGGCAGCACGCTCCACACTGTCGCGCGCCAATGCCTCGCGAAGCACCGCCACGAGCGGCCCATTGCCTGACAGAAAGACGCTGTAGGTCGCGCTGCCTTTATCCATGTGCCGCGTGGCAACGTCGAGCCCGATCAGCGTCTTGCCGGCGCCCGGGACCCCGGTGACGAAGCAGATCGACTTGCGTCCCTGCGTGCGAGCCCGCTGGATGATCTGGTCGGCTGCAAGCAGGGAAATGGTGTCAGGGACATTTCCCTAGACCAGGGAAATGGTGTCAGGGACATTTCCCTAGACAGCAGAGTCGCCTGCTGACGGATTTTGAGGTTCTTTGCGTTCCACCAGCCCCGACGGGTAGAGAGCAACAGGGTCGGAAATGGTGTCAGGGACATTTCTCCGAACCGTCCCGCCCCCCGGGGGCAACGACAGGGCCGCAGCGGCCACCTGTGGAGAAATGGTGTCAGGGACATTTTTCCTACCTGCAAGGAGCTGGGTCAGGCCCACTTCTGTTCGTCTCGCCTGAGAGTGATCCCCGGTCGCTGACTGCCTAAGTCAATTGGCCACTGGCCGAAGTACCTAGCCGGCCAACTGCGCCAGGAACGTCGTCGCATCCAGCCTGCAGTGGGTGTCGATGGCGCCGGGCAGATTGAACACGCGCGGGCGTTTGCGGAAGTCAAACACACGGTACAGCTGGTAGCGCTCGGCGTCGGCGTTGGAGCGCGCCAGTTCATTGCGGGTGACGAAGAACGGGGTGAGTTCGCCGAAGGCCTTGGTTTTGACTTCGATCAGGCGCTCCCGGCCGTCGGACTCGAACGACAGCACGTCGAAGCCGAGGCCGTCGCCTTGGGTGTCCGATACCTGTTCGATCCTTCCGGCCAATGCCTTGCGGCCGGCTGCGTGCAGTCGCTGTGCTTCCAGTTCCATGACGAACAGCTCGCCGGCGTTGCCCAGTGAACGGTTGTGCGCTTCGCGCGCAAGGTAGTCGCGACGGGCGGGCGAGAATCGTGGCGCGTACTCGGGAGGCGTCTCGCGCTGGCGCTTCGCCGCGGGCTTGGGCACCCAGGCGGCAGCGTCGATAACGGCTTCCGCGATGGCGGCAGGGCGGGTGACGGCGTTCTCCGCGGCCGCCTGCAGTTCTGGCTTCGACCGCAGCTGCGCCTCGACGACTTCCAGCAGCAACAGCTGGTAATTCTCCAGCGCCTTGTAGCCGCTGACCGTGGGCCACTGCAGTTCCTGCATCACCGCGCTGATGTTGCGGAACTTGTACTCGACCGAGGCCTTGCTGCGCCCATCGAGCTTCTGCATCAACGCCTGGATGCGCGCGGACTTGTTGAACTGCTGTCCATTGAGTTCCAACTCCAGCATCTGGAGGTAGTCGGCGACGCACGCCTCCACTTCCAACCGACTCCAGTCTTCCCCTGTCGCCACGTCCGGCTCCCCTGATGGCACCAGCTTCCAGGTTAGCGGGAGGCGCGGTGGAATGACCAGGGAAATGGTGTCAGGGACATTTTCCTGCCCGCGTAGCCCGGTTGGGCCAAGGTCACCGGCCGTGCGTGATCGGCGGCCGCTATAGCTCCCCCCGGAACGCGCGCTGGTCTGCCGAGCAGGGGGGAATGGTGTTGGGAAAATGGTTTCAGGGACTTTCTTCCCTGCCGCAGCGCGTCCCGCACGCGCTGCGGCGCTGCAGGACGGCGCCCGCGCGTTCCAACGCGCCGCCCCCGCTGTTCCCGCCGATCAGTCGGACGCCAGAGCCGTCAGGCCCTGGCGTCCGCGGGGCCGGCCGTGCCCGCCGCGATCACGCGCCTTCGAGCGGGCGTGTGGCGCGCAGGAATTCGAGCACGTGCTGGCTGACTTCGTCGGGCTTTTCGAGCTGTGCAAAGTGTCCGCAGCCTTCGATCCAGGAGGGTCGGCCTGCCTGCAGGCAGCCAACTGGTCTGCAGGTCCAGCACGTCGCGCAGGCCTGGCATGCCGACGACGAGATCGCGGTCGCCGATGAGGGTCACCGCAGGGACGGCGGGGGCGCTGTCCGTCCAGGCGGCCATCAACTCCCAGCCGCGATGGAGACTCCTGTAGGAGTTGAGGGCCGGAGTTGCCCCCGCTTTCCTGAAGGCCTCCGCGTAGATCGCGAGTTCACTGTCCGGGAGCAGGGCCAGTTCGCCCGGCGGCGCATCCAGGCCGGCAATCAGCGAGCCGCCGATGGTCCGCATCGCCGGTTCACGCCCCGGGCGTTCTGCCGAGTTGGTGTAATAGATCCGGCGCAGGAACTCGGTGGGGTTGGCATTGAACTCCTCGTCGGAGGGACCCGGCACCAGGAACCAGGGCAGGTAGTAGTCCGCCGGTGCCTCCGCCTGCAGGATCTGCGGCAGCGACCGGTCGCCGCGTGGTGTCCAAGGGATCGACAGCGAGACGATGCCGGTGAACCGGTCGGGCCGCACCTGCGCGGCCGCCCAGCCGCCGACGGCACCCCAGTCGTGCGCGACGAGCGTGACCTGCTGGATACCGAGGTGGTCCAGGATCGCCAGCAGATCGCCCACCACGTCCAGACCGGTGTACTCGCTGGGGTCGTCGGGCCCCTCGGTCTCGCCGAAGCCGCGCAGGTCAGGTGCGATCGCCATGTAACCGGCCTCGACCACCGCAGTCATCTGCGCCCGCCAGGTCCGCCAGAGGTCAGGGAACCCGTGCAGGAACAGCACGGCCGGCCCCTGGCCCGCGGTCACGAAATGCTGCTTCCGTCCGTTGAGCCGCTCGTGGTGGTGCTTGAAGAGAGTCGCGTTCATTGCGTGCTCCTGTTCCGGCTCGGGCGGGTCCCGTCGTCATCGCTGGTGGCAAGGAACTGCAGCAGGTCCTGGTTGAAGCGATCCTTGTGGGTCTCGGTCAGGCCGTGCGGTGCGCCCGGGTAGACGATCAGCGTCGCACCGGCGATCCGCTCGGCCGACGCCTTGCCCGAGAGCTCGAACGGCACGATCTGGTCGTCGTCGCCGTGAATGACGAGCGTCGGTATGTCGAGCCTGGCGAGGTCCTGGGGGAAGTCGGTCGCGGAGAAGGCCGCGATGGAGTCGAACGTGTTCTTGTGACCCGCCTGCATGCCTTGGGCCCACCAGCTCCTGATCAGACCCTGCGACGGCTCGACGCCGGGACGGTTGAAGCCGTAGAACGGGCCGGATGCGATATCCAGATAGAGCTGCGAGCGATTGGCGAGTGCGCCGGCGCGGATGCCGTCGAAGACCTCCTGTGGCAGGCCCGCGGGATTGTCGGAGGTCTGCAACATCAGCGGCGGTACCGCGCTGACCAGGACGGCGTTGCGGAGGCGCGCCGTGCCGTATCGACCGATGTAGCGGGCCACCTCGCCACCACCGGTGGAAAAACCGACCGCCGTGATGTCTGTCAGGTCGAGCGCATGGATCACCGCGGCCAGGTCGTCGGCATAGTGGTCCATGTCATTGCCCGTCCACGGCTGGCTGGAGCGTCCGTGCCCGCGACGATCGTGGGCGACCACGCGATAGCCACGTTCGGCCAGGAACAGCATCTGCGATTCCCAACTGTCGGAGTTCAGCGGCCAGCCGTGGCTGAAGGTGACCACGGGGCCGTCCTTGGGCCCCCAATCCTTGAAATAGAGACGGACGCCGTCGCGCGTCACGACATGATCTCCGTCGATGACGGCCGATACGGTGGCGGCAGGCGCGCTCGTGGCCTGCTGTTCGATGGCTGATGCGTCCGTGTGGAGGCCGAACGCCAACATCGCGGCGGCGACGGTATGAGTTGTTGTATTCATGATGTGTATCCCCCTGCCCGCCGCCAGGTTGAAGCCAACCGGGGACGGACGTGCAATAGAACTGAGTTGTCGGCAAAAGTCCTCGACGACGCCACTGGGCAAGTTCGATTGCACGGCGGCGATGGCCCTGAGGACGGCGGGACTGCAGAACTGCGGGATTGCGTGCGATGCCTGCGCAACGGTCGGCGGGCATCGCGCTGGGGCGGACAGCCGTGTCCGCACTACATGGGGCAGACGTCGGTCGCCTCCCGGGGGGAAATGGTGTCAGGGACATTTCTCAGAACCGTCCCGCCCCCCGGGGGCAACGACAGGGCCGCAGCGGCCACCTGCAGGGTCGGAGGCTCCGCAGACCAGGCCAGCCTGCGCCGCGCATGCGACCGTTTCTGCAGGACCAGCATCTCTTCATCGGAAGGGGCGACACTCGCCACGACCTGGGGGATTCCATGATCAAGACTGGTGCTTTCGCCGCGCTCAGCGCATTCCTACGGCGTTCCTCCCTGCGCCCACGCTCCGGCACCTAGCGCACGGTGCTCGGCTGTGGCCTGGCCCTGCTCTTCGCGTCCCCGCCAGCGTTCGCGTAGGAACCGCCAATGCACCCGGCGACCATCGAACGCTTCATGTTCTCGGCGGACTCCTTCGCCGGCATCGAGGCGCTGTTCGCGACGATGAAGGTGGTGTTCGCCGACGCCCCCGCGGCTCCGGCCGAGCGTGGCACGACCCGTGCGACGGGGACCGGGCCGAGCGGCTTCGCGGCGGTCTATCGGATCGACCGCGTGGATGGCCACTTCCACGCCTATGCCGAGCGCCGGCGCCCGCAGCAACCGGTCGGTACGCTGCCGTACGTCGCGCATGACGTGGTGTTCGATGCGCTGCAACGGGGCGTGTCGCCGGTCGGCACCTTGACCTATCCGGCGACCGGCGGGCCGTTCCCGGCGATCGTGCTGGTGGCGGGATCGGGCGCGCACACGCGCGACGGCGGCATGTCGCTGCAACGGACCCTGGCGGTGCTGGCCGACCATCTTTCCCGGCAGGGCTATGCCGTGCTGCGCTACGACAAGCGTGGCGTCGGCCTCACCGGCGGCGCCGCGCACCCGGGATCAACGACCGATGACTACGCCGCCGACGCGCTCGCTGCGGTGCGCTTTCTGTAGATGCAGCCGAACGTCGATGCGCGCCGCGTCGGCATCGTCGGCCACAGCGAGGGCGGGATCATCGCCGCGATGGTGGCGGCCGGCGCTCCGGAGGACGTCGCCTTCATCGTCATGCTTGCCGGCACCGGGCTGAAGGGGGTGGACCTGAAGAGCCTGCAGGACGCGACGGTGCGACGCGCGGAAGCAATGCCGGAAGCACTCGTGCGGCTCAATCGGGACCAGGAACGCGAACTGTTCGAGATCGCCGCCAGCGATCGCGACCACGCGCAGGCGCTTGCGGCGATGGCGGCGGCGACCTCCGCATTGCCGGAGGAAACGCGGATGACGCTGGATATCCCGGTCGAAGGCCTTCCGGTGGAAGTCTACGAAGAGCTGCTGACGCCGTGGGTCCGCCGCTTCCTGCAGATCGACCCTCGCGTGTCGCTGGCGAAAGTGAAGTGCCCGGTGCTCGCGCTGATCGGCGAAAAGGATTTGCAGGTGCCGCCGACGGAAAACCTTGCGCAGATCACCCGCGCGCTCGCAGCGCGGATCAACCCGCGCAGTGTCGTCCGCGAATTGCCCGGCATCAACCACAACCTGCAGACCGCGCGCACCGGCAAGGCAGGCGAATACTTCCTGATCGAGGAAACCGTCGCGCCGCTGGTGCTGGACACGGTGTCCGCGTGGCTGACCGAGGTCGCGGCCGCTGACGGCTGAGGTTCGGACCCGATCCGTGCCTCATGTGGGCCCCAAAGGAACAGGAGGAACAGGGGGCAGGGTCGACTTTCCGAAGTGTTGATGACTCTCGGGATCCAGGTCGGAGTGACCCCGGTCCTTCGGACAGCGGAGCGGTCAACGGGGCAGGGGCGCTTCCGCCCCGGCCGTCTGTCAAGGTCCGCTCGTTCCTTGGACGTACGGGGTGCGGGCAGCTTAGCAAGCTGGGATCAGTGCATTTCGGCATGACCTGAGTTCGATCTCAGGTCGTGCAGGGCTTCTGCATCCGCATTGATTCGGATACGCCATGCCTCACCGACCGTTGCTGCGGCCCTCTCGACATCGGAATGCCAGAGGCTGAGGAGAGCGCCTACGCCCATGATCCTCGCGAGGATTGAGAAGATCCATTTATTGACGCCGCCGATCATGGTCGCCAAATACGCGGAGCCCGCTCCAATGCACGCGAACAACATGTAGCGGACGAAGGGCCAGGCGCGCAGTAGGCGATGGCTAGCGGTATGCCGAAATCGGGACTTCCGCCATTGAACCGTGCGGCCGGTCGGGTCGTAATCGAACAGCTCCCAGAGGTCTGATAGATCAATCAGGCCTTGGCTACTGTGAGGGTGCTTCAGCGCGGTGCGAATCACGTGCGCTGGCAGTGACGTGCCGTAAAGGTGGCGGATGGTGACCTCGAGCCATAGGTCGTCGTCGATGCGTGCGGGGTCCCACTGCTCCAGGAACTCGCGTCGATGCTGACTGCGACGCCCATGTAGGCCAAACAAGCCCCTGGCCGCGTAGAAGAGCAGCGCGAACAGCACGACAGGGATCAGAAGGCCGGGCCCGCCCGTCGCAATGACATCCTTGATCAAGCTGGTCTCCTTTTGCTTAAGCGATCACGACAGGTCGCTTGTCGGGATCAACGCTCGGTGCCGCGAGCGCATCAGATGTGCGGGATTCCTAGCGTTTGCAGGTAGTTGTGAACAGTGAAACAGGGGGCAGAGTCAGCCTTCCGTCTAACGGGCTCAGGTTCAGAAGAAATGGAACAAGGAACGGGGCAGCTACGGGCCTGCACTCTCAGCAGGCGCCGCAGCTCCGGGCGCTGATTCGCGCACGCTCTCCCTCGCCTTGCGGGTGGCGATCTTTGCCAACCTCTTCCTGGCTTCCGCGGCGAGATCGCCCTCTACGACCTCGCGCTTCAGGACTTCATTGACCAGCACGGCCTGGATTTCATCCGGATCAACCTTGACGTCCGGAGAGAGCTTCTTCAGCTCCCGGCGCAATACGCTCAAGACTGCCTCGGACTGGAGTACTGCGCCGATCGCGAACCGCGACAGCGCTTCCTTCCTGTCCTTGTACTCACCAAGCACCGACTTCTGCCACCCCTCCTTGCACCAGAGGTAGAGCTTCTCGATATCGGCCGCAGACCTGGAGCTCATCGCGCAGAAGTTGAGGTCGATGATGAGCTCTTGGCCAATCGGCTTGGCGAAGATGACGTGGTACACACGCCACTGCTGGCCATTGGTAAGTAGAACCCAGTCGACGCCTTGGTTGGCCGCGTAATCCACGGCTTGCTTGACATGCTGATCCTTGAGGTCAAGCCCGATCGCTTTCACCTCGATCAGAGTTTGCAGCGTCCCGTCGATCTTCGTAGCCAGATCGCAGTACGTTCCTCGGATTGCGTACTCGGACGTGAGGTCCGAGTACTTGTCGTAACCGAACAGATCGGCAAGCATGTCCTTGACGATCGTAACGGTATCGGCCTCACCCACGTCTCTGGCTTTGGCATTCTCGAGAATCGGCTGGTAGCGCTTGATGCCCGCGACAATTCGCTCAGCGACCCGCTTGGGTACAGTGGCCATACTCATATCCCCGATGAGTTGGGCCGATGCTACAGCGAAGTTTGCCCTGCTGCACCTGGGTAGCTCGCTCGCGAGAACTGGGGGTTATGGCACTAGGGCACTATCGACCAAATAGTGGGGCCAGGTTTGGTTCCGCAAATAATGGGGCCAGGTTTGGTTCCGGAGCGCCGCTGCCCTGATGGAACGCAGGAACAGGCAGGACCATGGGTCAGAGGCGACTTCTCGAAGAGTAGACGGCCATCTGGGGTCGGGTTCTTTTCAGAAGAGAAGACGTGCGGCCACGTTCCAGGGTGACGGAGTCAGGTCAATCTTCGAAAAGTGCTTGGGGAATAGTGCCGGGCCGGGTACAGCCTTGCATCGCGAGTGGGTAGCCCGTGATGTGAAAGGTCGTATCGCGCGCACGCTATGACCAGCCCAACGGCAACAAACTGACTCCACATGGGGCCGTTTGGAGTCTGAAGGCCTACCTTTGCTTCTGGGCGCACGGTCGGACCCCCGGCAAGATACCGGCCCACTTTGTGCGGCAGCTCCTGCCGAAAGCGGATCGTCAGAACCTTCACTCGCACACGCAGCTGGACGGCCTGGGTCGGGTGCCCGGATGGCCGCTACAATGACGTTGTGACACGGTCATCCTCCACCTTCAGACGCATGGCGTGGCTCGCCCTGGTGGCGGTGTTGCTGACCGTGGCCGCGCCGACGATCAGCCGCACGCTGGTGGCGACGGGCGCAAAGGTCGCGCCGATCCTGATGGAAATGTGCACCCTCGCCGGCACCAAGCTGATCGATGTGTCGCCGTACATTCCCGGCGAGGAACCCGTCCGCCCGCTGACCACGGTGATGGACGAGGCCTGCGGCTACTGTGTGCTGGCCACGCCGCTGCCGCTTGTGCTGCTGTTGCTGTGCCTGCTGGGCCTGCGCCCGCCGCGGGCCTCCACGTTCGGTCTCTACACGGCCCTGCTGCGATCACCGCGCAACACGCGCGGTCTCGGCTCGCAGGCGCCCCCGCTCGCGCTCTGAACCACAAGCCTGCCTGATTTCCCCGCGTGGCCACCGTGCCGCGCTATGTGCTTTGGAGCCAATATGCCAATCCCTTCCCGCGCGACGCTGCGCGCGTCGTGCCTGTGCGTGGCCGTTTCGGCTGCGCTGTCCTGTTCCATGCCTGCCATCTCCGGCGCTGCCGTCGATGTCGAAGCCGATGCCGATCCACAGGCCACGACGCTCGACGCCATCCAGGTGCGCGGCGTCCACGATGATCTCGAGGCCGAACGCGCTCTGACGCCAGGCGGCGTCACCGTGGTCGACGGCGATGCTTTCCACGCGCGCACTGTCCACCACATGTCCGATGCGCTGCGCTACGTGCCGGGCCTGTGGACCGAAAGCGGCACCGGCGGCGATGCCGTCTATTTCTCGAGCCGCGGCTCCAACCTCGACGCGACCAACTACGACGGCAATGGCGTCAAGCTGTTCCAGGACGGCCTGCCGGTCACCACCGCCGATGGCAACAACCACAACCGCGCGGTCGACCCGATGTCGGCGCGCCATGTCGTGGTCGCACGCGGTGCCAATGCGCTGACCTACGGCGCCAGCAACCTCGGGGGAGCGATCGACTTTACCTCCGCCACCGCGCGCAACAGCCCCGGCAAGCAGTTGTTCCTCACCGCCGGCAGCCATGGCCTGTGGAACGGGCGGCTGACGCTTGGCGGCGTGTCCGGCGCTTACGACGGCCAGGTCACGCTGGATGCAAAGGGCCGCGACGGCTATCGAGTCCACAGCCGCCTGGATCGCGCGGGCGTGTCTGCCAACGCGGGCTGGCAAGTCTCGGACGATCTCGACCTGCGCCTGTTCGCGACCCACATCGACAGCGATGAAGAACTCGCCGGCCCGTTGACCCGCGCCGGGTTCGATGCCGACCCCTACCAGGCGCAGGCGTCTGCGATGACCGGTGACTACCAGTTGAACGTGCGCACCAGCCGGCTTGCGGCGAAGGGCGACTGGCGGATCGACGACCGGCAGCGGCTCACGTTTGGCGTGTCCTGGGATGACCAGCACCTCTACCACCCGATCGTCGACAAGGTGATGGTCGATTTCGACGGCCCCGGCCCGTTGCCGCCGGTGGAAGTCTTCAGCCTGCTCAAGAACACCGACCAGCGCACCGTGGCCGGCATGGCGCGCTACCAGGTGCGCATTGGCGAGCACGACGTGCTGGCCGGCATCAACCTCGCCGACACCCACGAGACCGGCGGCCTGTACCGCAACGACGGCGGGCGCAGGAACGGGCTGTCGACGATCGTCGACAACCGCTCCGAGAGCGCCGAGCTGTTCCTCGTCGACCGCTGGGCGTTCGCGCCCGACTGGATGCTGGTCTACGGCGCGCAGGGTGTGTTCACCCGCCGCGACGTGCGCAACACCACCGTCGCGAACGGCATCCTGCGCAACCCGAAGGCCGACTATTCGGCGTTCAACCCGCGCCTGGGCGTGATCCGTGGGCTGGGAGGCGGCAACGAGGCCTATGCCAGCCTCGGGCGGCTGTACGAGGCGCCGACCACGTTCGAGCTGGAGGACGACGTGCGTGGCGACGGATCCACGCTCGAGGCGATGCACGGCAACGTGGTCGAGGCGGGGCTGCGGGGCTCGACGCCGGCCGCGGCCGATGCCACGCGCTGGCACTGGGACGTGTCGGCGTACTACGCGCGCATCCGTGATGCGATCCTCTCGGTCGATGATCCGCACGCACCGGGCACCAGCCTGTCGTCCAACATCGATCGCAGCGTGCATGCCGGCATCGAGGCGCTGTTCGGTGCCAGCGTGCCGCTGGCCGGTGGCACGCACCGCATCGAGCCACTGGTCAGCGCCACCTACAACGCGTTCTCGTTCGATGGCGACCCGCTCTATGGCGACAACACCTTGCCGGCCGCGCCGAAGTACGTGGTGCGTGGCGAGGTGATGTACCGCCACGCCAGCGGGTTCCATGCCGGGCCGACGTTCGACCTGGTCGGTGCGCGCTACGCCGACTTCAGCAATACCTACCAGGTCGGGTCTCACCAGTTGCTGGGGCTGCGCGTGGGCATCGACAAGGCGCGCTGGTCGGCGTTCGGCGAGGTGCGCAACGTGCTGGGCGAGGAGTACGTTGGCCTGCTCACCGTGCGCGATCGCGCCAACGCGGCCGACGCGTTGTTGCAGGCCGGCGAGCCGCGGTCGATGTACGTCGGCCTGCGGTTGAGGTTCTGACCGTGGCCGGCCAAACCGAGGCCGTGGCGGGGGCGCAGGGTGACCTGCGCCGCCGCGCATGGCGCTGGCACTTCCTCGCGGCGGTACTGGTGATCCCGTTCGTGCTGTGGCAATCGGCCACCGGCGTGCTGTACCTGTGGTCGGAGCACTGGGTCGACCATCGTCATGCCCAGCTGCGTTTCGTCGAACCGCGTGGCGAGCGCGTCTCGCTGGACACGCAGGTGCAGGCGGCCCGCGCGCTCCACGCCGGTCGCCAGGTCGGTGCGGTGCGCGCGTCGTCAGATCCGCTGCGCAGTACGCTGGTCCTGTTCACCGACGACCGCGGCCTGCCGTTGGCGACCTTCGTCGATCCCTACCGCGGCGTGCTGCTGGGCAATCTCGAAGGCAGCGCGTGGCCGGTGGGGTGGAGCCGCAGCCTGCACGGGGGTTGGCCGCTGGGCGATGCCGGCAGCTGGCTGCTGGAAGTCGGCGCGTGCTGGACGATCGTGATGGTGCTCAGCGGCCTGTACCTGTGGTGGCCGCGCGACGGACGTGGCCTACGCGCACTGTTGCCGCGGCTGCGCAGTGGCGGCCGGACGTTCTGGCGCGACCTGCATGCCTGCGTCGCGGTGTGGTTCGCCCTGCTGATCGTGCTGTTCCTGTGCACGGCCATGCCCTGGACGAGCTTCTGGGGCGGCAACGTGCTGCGACCGGTGATGCAGGCGCTCGATCAGCAGGCGCCGCGGGCGGCGGGGTTCGCGCCGGTGTTCGCGGGCGAGGGCGCGCACCGGGGCGCCGCGCATGGCGACCCGCACGCGAACCTGCAGGCCATGCTCGACGATGCGCGTGGCGATGGGCTCGACGGCGACCTGCTGTTCCTGATGGTGGACGGCCCGCCGGGCGCGGCGATCTCGGTACGCGAAGTGAAGGCGCGCTCCTCGCAGGAGCGCTACCTGCTGATGGAGCGCACCGCGGGCGCAGTGCTGGAGCGCGCGGACTGGAGCGACTTCCCGCTGATGGCCAGGGCGGTGGCGACCGGCGTCGACATCCACGAAGCCAGCTACTTCGGACGCGTCGGGCCTTGGGTCAACACGACCTTCGCCCTGGTCCTGGCGTGGTTGTGCGTGACCGGCGTGCTGTCGTGGTGGAAGCGCAAGCCCGCCGCCTCGCTGGGCGTGCCACCGCGTGCGCGCACGGCCTGGCCCGGGTGGCTGCGCATCGGTGCGGCACTGATGTGCCTGCTGTTGCCGCTGCTGGCGCTGTCGGCGCTGCTGCTGTGGGCGCTGGAAACGTTGTGGGCGGCAAGCCAACGGCGCAGGGCCGTTCCATGACGCCCGCTGCGATGTGCTTCGCGGGCGTTGCGGCCTGGTTGCCGGGGTGGGGCGCGGCGCAGGGAATGGCCGGCCTTGCGCGGGTGCGGGACGGCCGGCGTGCCTGGGCGTTGCCGGGCGACGACACATTCAATCATCAAGCGGAGGAAACACCATGAAGAAGCGGAACGGATGGCTGCTCGCGCTGCTGGCCTTGGGCCTGGCCGGCTGCGGTGAAGTGCAGCACCATCAGCGGGTGGGCGAACTGGAGATCACGATGCCGTGGTCGCGGGAGATCCCGCCGAATGCGCCGGTCGCGGCGGGGTTCCTGTCGATCCGTAATGGCGGGGCCTCGGACGACCGGTTGGTTGGAGTGCGAAGCGATGCTGCCGAGCGCGTGGAGATCCACGAGATGCGTCACGAAGACGGAATGGCGCGAATGCGCGAGCTGGCAGATGGCCTGATGATCCCGGCAGGCGCGACCGTCGAGCTCAAGCCCGGCGGTTACCACCTGATGTTCATTGCACCGAAGGATGGTTTCAGGCAGGACGGTGTGGTGCCTGCAACCCTGCAGTTCGACAAGGCAGGTGAAGCGGAGGTCGCCTTCAAGGTGCGACCGATGACGGCGACAGGACGTCCGTCAGCGAACACGCACCACTAGCCAGGCGGGCCGTTGTGCGAGTGCCTGCTGGTGGCCGATGCACGCCAGCCGAAGCGGACACTCTCAGGTCGGCGGGTGCCTCGGTCGCTGTACGACGCCCCCACTGCAGGGGCCGGCGCCTCGCGACAAAGCCAGTGCTGGGGAAGAGCGATGGCGCGCACACAGGCTTAAACCCGGCAGCGTCCGGACGCATCACACGCGCATCGGGGTACGAACCCTTCCTGGAGCAGGACATGCGACTTGTGATGATGCCGGTGCTGCTGGCGCTGGCGCTGGCGCTGGCGCTGGCGCTGGCGGCGTGCGCGAGCGGCGATGCGCGCACGCCGAGCGACGGCAGCGCTGGCCACGTGCCCGTCCCCGACGCCTCTGTCGCACCTCGCCTGGATGCGATCCTGCGCGAGCACCGCATCGCCACGGCCGGCTTCGGCGTCATCCGGAACGGTGGGCTGGCGTGGTCCCATTACGCTGGCGAGGAGCAGCCCGGTGTACCGGCGGGTGCGGCGACACGCTTCAATGTCGCCTCCCTCACCAAGCCGGTGGTCGCAGAAGCCGTGCTGCGACTCGTGCATAACGGACAGCTGGACCTGGACGCACCCCTCGCGCGCGACTGGGTCGATCCCGATGTCGCCAACGACCCGAGGCACAACGCGCTCACTGCCCGACAGGTTCTCGACCACACGACCGGCTTTCCGAACTGGCGCTTCTTTCGCGGCGATCGCAAGCTCGCGTTCGAGCATGCGCCAGGCAGCCACTACGGATACTCGGGCGAAGGGTTTGAATACCTCGCGCGCGCCGTAGCCAACAAGCTCGGAGCCCCCTTCTCCGACATCGTTCGGCGGACCGTATTCACGCCGGTCGGCATGCACGACACCGTGATGGCCGTTGACCGGAGCCGGTTGCGGCACGTGGTCCGCCCCGTGGATGAGAATGGCAGGGTGCATGGCGTCTATTGCCGCCCCAAAGGATGGTGCCGGCCAGACGGGAGCTATTCGGCAGCGGACGACCTGCTGACCACGGTGCCCGACTACGCGCGCTTCATGGCTGCGGTGCATCGGGGCTCGGGTTACAGCCCGACCATGGCGCGCGAGCGCGACCGGATTCACACGGACCGCGACGATGAGCGGCTGATCGACTGTGCCGCCGGTGGGCACCCCCGAGTGCCATGCCCGCGCGCGCAGGGCTACGGCCTGGGCTTCGAGGTCGCTGAGTTCGCGAGCCATCGAGTGCTCGGACACACCGGCAGCGATTGGGCGGAGCAATCCCTCGCCTATGTGTACCGCCCATCCGGAGACGGCCTGATCATCTTCTTGAACGCGCCCTATGCCAACACGCTTCGGGCAATGCCGGAGCTGCTCTCCGTGCTCGATTCCTCTTCGGCTTTCCTGCCGCGCTACCAGGCGCGACGCGATGACCCTGCCCCGTGACGTGACTGTGGGTGGTGACACTCTCGGTTTGCGGGATGGGTCGGTCCTGGGTCACTCCAGGCGGCATCGTCCTCATCGAGCCCTGCGTCTCCATCGAGTTCGTCGCGGACGTCGTCGGTCAGTGCCGGGAAATCCATCGCGCCAGCAGTTCATCCGGCCGGCAGTCCAGCTCCGCGATCGCTGCGGAAGACAGATGCGAGGTCGCTGAGCAAGACATCGGGCATGCGGTCAGTCAGGCGTTGCGCACTGTTGACTTGAACCATCTTTGAACCGCGATCGCGCGTTTGCGTGCAGGGCGCATGAAGGTTTTAGCGCGCTTCAGTTGGGCTTGTTCCTAATGCGGCCCCAACGCAGCCATGAATCATGCACAACCGGCTGCATCACGCAGGCATGCCATCCCCCGACATGCCCAAGACAAGAAGAGGTCTCCATGAAGAAGCTTGCAATTCCTGCCGCATTGGCCGCCCTGATGTGCTCCCCGCTCGCGGTCGCGCAGAACACCAGTTCCGATGCCTACCGTCCCAGCCTGTCGACGGGCGAGGGTGCGTGGTTCGTCACCGGCAACGTGGGCCGCACCGATGGTGGCACCGCCGGTCGTTTCGGCACCGGCAACTTCAACTTCCTCGAGAGCAACGAGGGTCGCAAGACCGGCTATGGCGCTTCCGGCGGCTATCGCTGGAAGGTGAGCGACCGCTGGGGCGTGGGCGCCGAGTTGGGCTACGTGGACCTCGGCAACTTCCGCGTGCGCAACGTGTTCAACGACGATCCGGTGGACCAGACCGAGGCGAGCAACGCACTGCGCGGCTGGACCGCGGGCGCGAATGCGCGCGTGAACATCACGCCCGCCTGGTACCTGGGCATGCGGGGTGGCTACTTCCGCGCCTCGGACAACTCCACCGACTACTACAACACCGTCGGCCAGGAGCTGGGCGTGCGCAGCGGGCGCGATGGCAGCCGCAACAGCTGGTATGCGGGCGTCGGTACGGGCTGGAACGCGACCGAGAACTTCAGCGTGGGCGTGCACTACGACTACCATCGCGCGAAGTCCGGCACCTTCATCGACGTGGCCAACGGCGCCGAGGTGGATGGGCCGAAGCGGTCCACCGCGCTGCTGGGCCTGACGGCCGAGTACGCGTTCTGATCCAGGCGCATCCTGCGAACGTTGCGACGACACGCCAGGCGGCCGAGGGTTGCCTGGCGTGTTGTGTGTCGCTCAGCGCTGCTGCGTCGGTCCGCCATCCGAGAGCGGCCGCGTCCTGAATCCCGCCTTGTCCAGCCGCCTGCGTCAGCATGCAGGGCGCTGGCCGTGAAGGCTTGCAGCGCGCAGTGTGCCGGCGGCGATCGGTGTTGCCGATCGTGCGCTCGGGCTGGTGGCAGCTGCGGTATGCGATCACGCGTGGTCGCCTGGGGAGATCGAACGTCCGCGGCGCGCGGCGCAAGGAAACTACGCCGTGGACCGGAACGCCTGTGGCTGCGTGCGATCGCGCGCAACACGGTCCCCGTGCCAGCGTCACGACATGCGGTCATCGCGGGTTTGGTCATCGCCCGGCCACGCCCGGCATCGGTTGACCCGGCTTCGACCCTGCCGCTATCTTGCCCACGTCTGAAACAGGTCAGGTTCGGGACGGTTGGCCCGGCCCCCGCAGTGCGGGTCCTTCTGTCACCCAGGTGACGGCCCAAGACGCTCCAGGTGTCCGCACCGTGCGGATGCCGATTGATGGGCATGGGCATGCAACCACGACTCTCCGTTCTCACGCTGGGCGTTTCCGACCTCGAGCGTTCGCTCGCCTTCTACCGCGACGGGCTCGGCTTGCCGACCGCCGGCATCGTCGGGCGCGAGTTCGCGCACGGCGCCGTCGCCTTCTTCGATCTGTCCGGCGGGCTGAAGCTCGCGCTGTGGGCGCAGGCCGACCTCGCGCACGACGCGGGGCTGCCGGTCCACCCCGTGTCCACCAGCGCTGGCAGCGTCGGGCACAACGTGCGCGAGCGCGGCGAGGTGGACGAGATCATGCGGGCGGCCGCGCGCGCCGGCGCGCACATCGTCAAGGCGCCGCAGGACACGTTCTACGGCGGGTATGCAGGCTACTTCGCCGACCCGGACGGGCACCTCTGGGAGATCGTGTGGAATCCGGACCTGATGCCGCCGGATTGAGTGTGTCGGTCCCGGCCGTGTGTGGTGCAGGCTGAGGCGGGCGCGCCGGTCATGGTTCAGGGCGCGGGCTCCAGTGGATCTTGCCCGGCTCGGGCTGCGAGTGGCGATGTGGTGGGCGATCGTGGACCGGACGGGCGTCGCGTCGTGCGGGCCACCGGCGGGTGCCCGAAGTGGCACCCACGCCTCGCGGCCATGCACGCGCCGGTTTGCGGCTCCCCGGGCTGGCGCCATCGGCGCCATCGCGCACGTGCCGGACCCGTAGCCAAGCCCCGGCAGCCGCTGTAAACTGAATACGAATAATTCGCATTCAGAGGTTGTCGGGTATGTGGTCGAAGTGGTTTCGCATCACGGCGCTGTCCGCCGCGCTGGTCCTGGCCCTGCCCGATGCACGTGCGCAGGCGGCCTCCGCGCCGGGTCCGGGGGTGACGGATCTGGACGCGGTCCGGGTGGTCGGCCGGGCGCAGACGCTCTACCAGGCCGACGATGCCGCCGTGGCCACGCGCACCGATACCCCGCTGGCACTGGTGCCGCAGTCGGTGCAGGTGCTCACGCGCGAGTTGATCGACGACCAGGCCGCGCGCCAGGTGACCGACCTGTACCGCAGCATCAGCGGCATCAGCTACTTCAGCTACGCGGGCGTCACCCTGCGCGGCTTCCGCCAGGAGAACGTGCTCTATGACGGCCTGCGCGGCGACCCCTACGCCGGCTTCTCCGTGCCGCAGCTGTTCAACATCGAGCGGGTGGAGGTGCTCAAGGGCCCGGCCGGCGCGCTGTACGGCGGCGGCGACGCGGGCGGGGTGATCAACTACGTCACCCGCAAGCCACAGGCGCGGGCGCAGCGGCGCGCCGAAGTGCAGGTGGGCAACCAGGACTTCGTCGCCGGCTCGATCGAGGCCACCGGCCCGGCCAACGCGGCGGGTAGCGTGCGTTACCGCGTCGGCGTCTACGGCGACGGCGAGGAAGGGGTGCGCTGGAACGCCGACAGCCAGAGCCTGATCGGCGACGCATCGATCGCGATCGACATCGGCCAGACCGGCGAACTGGTGCTGCAGGCCACCGACATCACCCAGACCCTCGGCGGCAACCGCCTGCGCGGCGTCCCGGCGACCGACAACGGCGAGCTGCTCACCGACCGCCGCTGGAACCACAACGAGGCCACCGACTTCCTCGACATGGACGCACGCGTGCTGCTGGCGCAATACCGCGTCTCGCCCTCGCAGGACTGGGACCTGGACTTCGCCGCGCGCTGGTTCGAGAACAGCGAGCACCAGATCTACCACGAGCCGATGGGCCTGGTGGACCGCGACGGCGACGGCGTGCGCGAATGGATGACGCGCCAGCTGCGCAACCAGTACCGCGACAACGAAGCGGTGGCGGTGAACGGAAACGCCGTGTGGCGCTTCGCCACCGGCGGCGTCGGCCACAAGCTGCTCTTCGGCGCCGACTACTACCGCGGCGATTCTGATTTCAGCGCGCAGACCGCCAACAGCATCGACCTCGCCACGAATCCGGGCCGGGTGCCGGGCATCGGCCTGTTCGATCCGGTGTACGGCCTGACCTCGCACTTCGATTACGGCCTGGATGCGCTGCCCTGGCGCGGCACCCGCACGCGCGGCCTGCGCTACGGCGGCTACGTGCAGGACGAGGTGACGCTGACCCCGCGCTGGCACCTGCTGGCGGGCCTGCGCTGGGACGGGTTCGAGGACGAGGACCGCGTCTCCGGCAACGCCGTCGACGGCCACGACCTGAGCTGGCGCCTGGGCAGCACCTTCGTGCTGCGCGACGGGCTCAACGCCTATGCCAGCGTGGCCAGCGGCTTCGTGCCCCAGGCCAGTGGCAGCCAGGATGCGGCGGCCGGTGGACCGTTCGACCCGGAGCAGAGCCGGCAGTGGGAGGTGGGCCTGAAAAGCCTGCTGGGCGGCGGCGTCACGCTCAATACCGCCCTCTATCGCACCGAGCGCAGCAATATCGTGCAGGCCACGGGCGAGGTGCGCGACGGCGTGAACCAGCTCGGTGCGCTGGGGCTGGTGCGCAGCGAGGGGCTCGAGATCGACGTGCTGGCCGACCTGACCGACCGCTGGGTGCTCAATGTCGCGTATGCCTACAACGACGCGCGCGTGATCGATGCCGGCGGCGACGGCATCACCAATGCATCGGGCGACCGCTTCGCCAATGCGCCGCGCAACAAGCTGGGCGTGTGGACGCGCTACGACCTGCCGGCGCTGTCCTCGGCGGTGGGGTTCGGCGTGGACTACACCGATGAGCGCATCAGCCTCGACGGCCAGCGGGTCAAGCCGTACACCATCTTCGACCTGAGCTGGCAGACGGCGTGGGGTGCGTGGAAGGTCCAGGCCAACGTCAAGAACCTGTTCGACAAGGTGTACGCGGTCAGCGGTTTCAACGAACGCGGCGGCCATTTCCCGGGCGAGCCGCGGCGGTTCTACCTGCAGGCCTCGCGCAGCTTCTGAGCCGGACGATGCAGGTGCCCGCGCAGGTCCAGGCCGTCGCGCCGTCGCCCCGGGGCGCGGGGCGACGGCTGTGGTTCGACCTGCACAGCTGGGTCGGCCTGAAGCTGTGCCTGTTCATGGGCTTCGTGTGCCTGACCGGCACCCTGGCCGTGTTCGCGCACGAGATCGACTGGCTGCTGCACGAGGAAGTGCGGGTGACGCCGGGCCCGGCGCACGCCAGCTGGGGCACGATGGTCGCCGCGGCCCAGGCGGCGCATCCGGACTGGAGGCTCGAAGGCCTGCGCGCGCCGCACGCCTCGCGCTTCGCCGCGATGGCGCAGATGCGCCTGCCGGACGGCAGCCGGCGCTTCGTGTGGGTCGATCCGTATCGCGGCGTGGTGACCGGCGATACCCACTGGTTCAACGCGCACCGGTTGCTGCGCAATACGCACCGGCACCTGATGATCCCGGTGAAGTACGGCGTGCCGCTGGTGGCGGCATTGTCGCTGCCGCTGCTGGTCACGCTGGTGAGCAGCCTGTACATCTACAAGCGCTGGTGGCGCGGGTTCTTCAGCTGGCCGCGCGGCGACCGGCCGCGCCGGCTGTGGGGCGACGTGCATCGCCTGCTGGGGGTGTGGAGCCTGTGGTTCATCGCGCTGATCGCGCTGACGGGCGGCTGGTACCTGGTGGAATCGCTGGGCGGCAAGGCGCCGGTGCCTGCGCATATCGCGCTGCCGGAGGGCGACGCGCCGGCCGCGACCGATCCGGCCGCGGTCGACCGGGCCGTGGCCACGCTGCGCGCGCAGTGGCCTGCGCTGCAGGTGCGCAGCGCGCAGCCCACCGAGGATGGACGCGGCCTGCTGCTCGACGGCAAGGCGGAGGCCTGGCTGGTGCGCGATCGCGCCAATGTCGCCGGCTTCGACCTGCGCAGCGGCGCGCTGCTCGACCAGCGCGACGGACGCGCGATGGGCGTGCACCAGCGCATCGCGGAAATGGCCGACCCGCTGCATTTCGGCAGCTTCGGTGGCTGGCCCGTGCGCCTGCTGTGGTTCCTGTTCGGTGCCGCGATGACCGCACTCAGTTTTACCGGTGTCTATCTCTATGGACTGCGCGTCGCCGACGCCGCGCGCTCGGCCCTGCGCAGGCGCGCGCGATGAGCCGGCGCGGCAAAGGTGGTGACGAAAGCCCCGGCCCCTGGCGATGCGCCTGGCGGGGCATGGGCGCGTGGCGCTGGCTGTGGGTGGCGCTGCTGCTGCTGTGGCTGGGGCTGATCCCGCTGGAGGTGCTGCGGTAGGTCGCCCGATCGCCTGGGGGCGAGCGCGCCCTTCGATCTCGTCGTGCTCGATGTCGGCTTGCCCTACGACGATGACGTCGGGATCGCGCGCCACCTGCGCAGCTTGACGCACCATCTGGACATCATCCTGTGCCCCGGCCACAGACGCGGCGCCGATCGCCTGCGCGGCTGCGCGCGGGTGCCGACGCCTGTCCGGTCAAACCGCTGCAGATGCACGAACTGGCCCAGGCGGTACTCAACGTGCATCGGCGCACCGGCGCCAGCAATGACGGGTGTCGCTGACGCGCGACATGCGGCGGCACCCGCACTTCCTGGATCTGCAACGCCCGCACACAGAAGGGGCAACTGCGAGCTACGCCCCGCCGTAGTGGCCGAGAAACATCTCCACCGCCGACTCCGCCACTGCATCCTGTTTCGCCTCATCCAGCGACGGCATGCGCATCGCGACCTGTGGCCAGAATGCCGCGCCCTTGATCAGCGATTCCAGCTGCTGGGTGGCGAAGGCGGGGTCGGGTGTGCGCAGGCGGCCGTCGGCCGCGGCGGCGCGGATCCAGCTGCCCATGGCGTGCTCGCGTGCGCCGAGCAGGGTGGTGAGCTGGTGGGCCAGCTCGGGCGAATGCAGGCCGGCCACGATGGAGACGCGGGCGAGGTCGGCGAAGTCGGGGTCGTGCAGCAGACGCAGCTTGTGCCGCACCAGTTCCAGCAGCTGCGGCCGTAGCGGGGCGTCGGCGCGGTAGGGCGTGGCGTGTTCGTCGCCGCCGCGCGCCATCAGCGCATCGACGATGTGCAGGAACAGCGCGTCCTTGCTGGGGAAGTGGTTGTAGACGGTGCGCTTGGACACGCCGGCGGTGGCCGCGATGCGATCCATGCTGGTGGCCTCGTAGCCGGCCGAACGGAACTCGGCCACGGCGGCGTCGACGATGGCGGCGCGCTTGCGGTCGGTGAGGCGGGGCGGGGCGGGGGAGCGGGGCATGGGAAGGAAGTTTACACCGGGGAGTTTACTTTTCGGAATCCGTCAGTAAACTGCACGGTGTAGTTTACGGAATCGTCCCATGATCGCCCGCCCTGCCCCGTCCCGCCGGCCGCGCCGGCGCCTGATCCGCCTCGCCCTGCTCCTGGGAATCCTCACGATGACTGCCTGTACCCTGCTGCTGCGTCCCAACCGTCCACTGGTCGACTACCCGGCCTCGCCCCAGGCCGCCGCGGGCAAGTTCGCCAATCCCGCGCCGCGCCCGCCGATGAGCCTGGGCAAGATGGCCGGGGTGTTCTGGGACGCCACCTTCCACAAGCCTGCCGGAACGGTGCCCGCGCAGGCGCCGCGCGTGCTGCCACTGAGCCGCGCCGCGCTGGACGCCGCGCCCGACCGCAGCCTGTTCCGCCTCGGCCACTCCACCGTGCTGCTCAAGCTGCGCGGCGGTTACTGGATCACCGACCCGGTGTTCGCCGAGCGTGCCTCGCCGTTCACCTGGCTGGGGCCGAAGCGCTTCCACGCGCCCCCCATCGCGCTCGAGGACCTGCCGCCGCTCAAGGGCGTGCTGCTCTCGCACGACCACTACGACCATCTGGATCGCGACACCGTGGTGCAGCTGGCCGCGAAGACCGGAGTCTTCCTGGCGCCGCTCGGCGTGGGCGATCGCCTGATTGCCTGGGGCGTGCCGGCTGCGCAGGTGCGGCAGTTCGACTGGTGGCAGGGCACCGAGGTCGATGGCCTGCGCTTCGTTGCCACCCCGGCGCAGCATTTTTCCGGACGCGGCCTGTTCGATGGCGACCGCACGCTGTGGGCCTCGTGGGTAGTGATGGACGCGGCGCGTGGTGGCGGCGAGCGCGAGCTGCGAGTGTTCTTCAGCGGCGATACCGGCTACTTCGATGGCTTCAAGGAGATCGGCCGCCGCTTCGGCCCCTTCGACGTCACGCTGATGGAGACCGGTGCCTACGACGCGCGCTGGGCCTTCGTGCACATGCAGCCCGAGCAGTCGCTGCAGGCGCACATGGACCTCGGCGGCCGCGTGATGCTGCCGATCCACAACGGTACCTTCGACCTGGCCATGCACGCCTGGGACGACCCGTTCGAGCGCATCCACGCGCTGGCCGATACGCAGGGCGTGGCGCTGGCCACGCCGCGCATGGGTGAACGCTTCGACCTCGCCGCGCCAGGCGCAACCACGCGCTGGTGGCGCGACTGAGCTCGATCCGGCCGCACCCGGAACACCGGACACCGGGGCAGATGCGCTGTCGAAGCCATTGAGCGATGTGCACACGCGGACCGGACCGTGGCAACGATCATGAGCGTCGCCTGACGGACCACTGCGCTCCTTCACCTGCACCACAGCCGCTTGCATTCACTGTGCGGGCCTTGGTTTCCAACACGGGAAGACCCGCATGTCCGACACGCATCCAACGTCCAGTGACGCGCCGCGCCGCGGAAGCGGCGTGGCCATGGCCCTTGCCGCAGGCCTGCTGTTGACTGCCTGTTCGCAGGCGCCGGAGCCCGCGCGGGGCGACGCCGCCGTGGCCGCAGCGCCTTCGGACGAAACCGCTTCCGTTCGTGCGCAGGATGCCGCGGTGGCCGAACCTGCAGCATCGACCCCAGAGGAAGGCGCCCGCCCCGGCGGTAGCGAAACCATCGGCGGCGACGGTTCGCCCATCCAGCTGGATCCGCTCACTGCCCAGGATCTCGCCGAGGCGGGCCTGGCCGGTGAACTTGCCTGCGCATTCACGGTGGGCGATGCACCGCCGTTGCTTTACGGCATCGGCCTGGTGGATTCGGACGAACCCGCGCAGGGCGTGGTGAAGGTCGCGGGCTATGTGGAGCCCGTCCGCACGCCGGGCGGCTTCGACGCCATGCTGCACGACCCGGTCTTCAGCGGGCGCGGCAAGACCATCCGCATCGCCATCACCGGCACGGGCGGCCCAGGCGAGGAATCGCCAGCCGTGCCCGCTACGCTCCTATATCAGCGCGCCGATGGCGCCAGCCGCACCATCGAGGGCCACTGGCAGTGCGGGCCCTGACGGGCTCCCGTCGCCGAGGCAAACGCGCACGGGGCTAGCGCTGTCGCTGCGGCGTTGCACACCGCTGAGAGACATGCACGGGCCAGTCCATTGCCACGACAACCCGCTGGTGGCGTATCACCGTACCGCCGAGGGCTGAAGCGCATGAAGCTGCTCTACAGCCGCAATCCCAATCCGCGCCTGGCGGTGGCGGTGGCCCGGCAGGTGCGCGCGCCGGTGACGTTCGAGTTCGCGGCGCCCCTGGCGCCCGGGCAGGCCGACGCTACCGCAGCCTCAACCCCGCACTGCGCCTGCCGATCCTGGTCCTGGCCGATGGCAGCAGCGTGTGGGAAGCCGATGCAGTCGCCTGCCTGCTGTCGCGCGCAGCCGGCGCGTCATTCTGGCGGCAGGGCGAAGCCAAGCCGGCGATGATCCAGTGGATCAGCTGGGGCACGCAGAATTTCGTGCGCGCCTGCGACATCGTCCAGTTCGAGTACGTGACCAAACAGCGCTACGGCCTTGGGCCAGTCGATCCGGTCCAGGTGAGCCGGGGGCTGGCGCTGTTCGCCAGCAGTGCTGCGCTGCTGGATGCGGAGCTGGCGACACGGCCGTGGCTGCTCGGCGATGCGATCTCCTACGCGGATTTCCGCGTGGCCTCGTTCCTGCCGCACCACGCGCTGGCGCGCTTGCCCCTGCATGAGCACGCCGCGATCAGCGACTGGTACGCGCGCATCGAAGCGCTGCCGGCCTGGACCGATCCTTTCGCCGGCCTGGATGCGCCCGAACTGCCGCCGGTGCCAAGGTCCTAGCGTCGCTGCGCCAGCACTCCGTCCAGCGCCAGTCGTGCCTGGAAGCCGGCCTTCTCCAGGCGCTTGGAGACTTCGCGCGGCACGTCGCGTCCGCTGGTGAGTTTGTTGGGGCTGCCGGTGTAGTGGAACAGCTTGCCGCCCTTGCGCAGCACGCGCGCGAGCTGGTCGTAGAAGACCTGTGAATACAGTTCGCCGGCGATGCCGAAGCGGGGCGGGTCGTGCAGGATCGCATCGAAGCCCGCGTCCGGCAGCTGCGCAATTTCCTGCGACACGTCGCCTTGCCGCAGGCGCAGCCGTCCGCCATGCGCAGGTGCGTCCGGGTCGGGCGACCACGGATTGAGCGTGCGCAGCCACAGCACGTCCTCGCTCTTCTCGAACGAGACGATTTCCGCCGCGCCCGCCTCCAGGCAGGCGGCGGCGAAATAGCCCAGGCCGCCGCAGGTATCGAGCACGCGATGGCCGCGAGGTGCGATCAGCGCGACCTTGCTGCGCGCGTCCTCGAACGGCGAGACCTTCGCCGTGGGCAGCATCTTGATGCCGTCGATCTCGAAGGTCGGCGCGCCCCAGGGGGTGGGCACCAGCTTGTACAGCGCACGGCCGTAGCGCGAGGCAGCGACAAAGGCCTCGCCATCCCAGTAGTGGATGCTGCGGTCCTTGAGTCGTTCGGGATAGGGGAACTCGCGGTCCTGCCAGCGCCAGTGCGTCGGCGAGAGTGTGGCCTGGGCGGTGCTGCGACCCAGGTCCAGCGAGCCGGCCCAGGTCCCGGCGCCGGCGTCGCGCGCGGCGCACAGCGCATCGGCGACATCTCGGGTCAGCAGGGGTCCGGTTGCGTGCGGCACGGGCGTGGCAGTCGACGGGGCGGGCCATCGTAACCGCTCGGCCGCCGTGGCCGGTCACGCCAAGCGCGCACCGACCCGATCACCCATGCAGGCAAGCGGCCGTCGGCGCGTGCCTGCGCAAGCCGCCGACCTTGGGAGAAGAATCCAGGCTGCACAGATCGGGTGTCCGGCCCGGCGCTCGCGGGCAGCGAGCAACGAGGCCGATCCCGGGACACATCCAAGGCCAGGCTTGAAGCCGCGGTGCAACGGCACGGCGGAGGTTCCGTCATTCGCGCGTCTGCGCGCGGTCCTGCTGTTGGACCTGCCGCATCGCCTGGTCGTACGCGGCATTGATCTCGGCGGTCCGTTGGCTGGCCAGCAGGCGGATCTCCTGGGCCATCGTCGCCACGCGGTCGGGATGGTATTCGGAGATGCGGCGCCGACAGGCGGCAGTGATCTGCGCCTCGTCTGCGTCCATGGTCAGCCCGAGCACCTTGGTCCAGTGCCGCGCGCCGATGTCGACGACATACGGCGCCTCCGGCTCCGCGGTGTCGCCTGGTTCCGCATCGGAGGACGACTTGGGTGCGGACAGGAACACACTGACCAGCCAGTAGCCCAGCGCCAGCCCGCTCGCGGCGACCAGGATTTCGAGCATCAGCGCAGCAGCCCGGCGACGCGCGTGCGGGCGGACGCCAGCGCAGCACCGCGGTGGCCGACGGCGTGATCGGCCAGGGTGAACAGGTCCAGTCGTGCATCGATCGAGGTCCGCAGGCGCTGGCGCTCGTGATCGGGCAACTGCGATGCCGCGAAGGCGATCGGATCGCCACGGAAGCCGCGCATCGCGCACAGCCGGCGATAGAGATTGATCGCATGCGGTGGGCACAGCAACGCTTCGGCAGCAAGCCCGGCTAGCTGGCGTCGCGACATCTGCAACGTCGCGCGACGCATCGCGAGATAGACCAGCATGGCGATGATCAGCAGCCAGGCAGACGCCAGGGCCGCCAGCAGCTGCAGCGGATCCCGCGAGCCCAGCAACAGCCAGGGCATGACGCCCAGCAGTACCACGCCGGTCAGCGTGCATCCGAGCCGGAGCGGCCAGAGCATGCGTGCGTGGCGCGCGAGTTCGCGAGGTGTGTCCGGCTCCGCCCCGCCTGCATGCAGCCAGCTGGCAGGAAGCCGCGTGCGCATCGGCAGCAGCGGATTGGGGATCGAAAGAAAACGTCCCCGCAACTCAAGCCCGGTACCGGTGGACACGCGCCAGCCACGGCCATCGCCTTCCACCAGCACCTCGTCGAAATGCAGCAGCAGCGCCGAGTCCTGCAGGTAAAGCGCCACCAGCGCGATCACCAGCAGGACTTCGGCCTCCGGCAGGTTCACTTGCGTGCGCTGTCCTTGCCGCCGAACAGCTTGCGGACCGCCACGCCAACGCCGATCACGCCCACGATCAGCAGCTTCCAGAACTTGGCCAGGGCGATTCCGATCGCCGCCAGCCAGCCCTTCTTCGACGCGACCGCCGCAGCGCCACCGGTGATGAGGGCGGCGAGGCCGATCTCGGCCACGTGATCGCCCGGACGGAACTCGCCGTAGCCTTCGCCGGCGACGTAGGTGTAGCCCGGCACCAGCGCCTTGAAGTCCGCGATCGCCGGCTGCAGCGTGTCCGGATCCGCAGCCACGGTCACCTCCATCACGCCACGCCGGCCCAGCAGGCGCGTGTTGTAGTTGACCACCTGCGAGCCGGAGGATTCGCTTTCGAGCAGGATCGCCCAGGCCAACGCGCGGATCTGCTGGTCGTACTGCGGCTTGGCCGACCAGCCGACCAGCTTGAGCGTGTCCCAGCCACGGCTGCGGCGCTCCTCGTTGCCGTACTCGAGCCCGGTGCGGATGCTGGACAGGACGTCGTCCGGGTCCAGGGTCTCGTCGTCCTTGACGTAGCCGATCTCGCTGAAGTTGAAGAAGGCGATCCAGTCGAGGCCGTCAGGTGCGAGCACGTACTCGTCGACGTCCGTCGGCGGGTTCTCGAGGATCTCGTTGAAGCGTCGCGTCGCGGCCGCATCGAGGAAGGCGTAGCCATCGGGGACCTTGATCGTCGCGCGATCGCCGATCTTCCCGAGGGTGGGTCCGTGCTGCCAGGGCAGCTGTGCAACGGGATCGTCCCCGTCCTGCGCCATGGCTGACGCCATCGGCAACAGGCAGGCAGCAACGACCATGCAGGCCGCAAGCATGAGGCGTGTCATTCCAGTGTCCTTGGATTTGCGTGGCGACCCCGGCTCCCCGATGGCTGCGTGTTTCCCCTGCGGCCATGGCGCCCCGGGCCGGAATCCTTCCGGGGGCGGCTCGATCATAGTGTTTCCGGGGGCACAGGCAAGGGCAGGGGCCTGTGCTATCGATATCGCGCCCCGCGCCTGCAGGCATGGGGCGGGGCTGCAGTCGAACGCGGGCGTCGAAGGGATGTCCGGCGCCGTGCGGGTGTCGCGTTGCTTCGGGCACAGGGGATCAGCCGGAGTCGCGACCATGACGCCGTCCGACCTGCAGCGCCTGCTGGCTGCCGCCGGCCACTACACCGGGGCCATCGATGGTGATATTGGGCTGAAGAGCCTGGCTGCCATCGAGGCCATGCTGTCCACGCACGCGGCCGAGTGCGTCTCCAACCCGTCGGCTTGGTCGGCCAGGCGCCGGATCATCGGCGCCGGCCAACTGGTGCTCAGCCATGCGGGCCACGCGCCTGGCGCAATCGACGGCTACGCCGGCAACCAGACCGCCGGCGCCCTGCTGGAGTGGAACCATCGCCAGACCTATGGCCGCGACCTGGTGCTGGACGCGACGCCCACCGGACCGGCCATCGACACTGACTTCCCGAAGCAGTCCGGCTGCGGCGCCTACTACGGCAAGCCGGGTCCGGCGGTCGAACGCCAGCTGGTGATGGTCGATCTGCCCTTCACCATGCGCCTGGACTGGAACCTGCCCAGGCAGGTCACGCGGGTACAGCTGCACGCGCGCTGCGCCGACAGTGCGCGTTCGGCGATGCAGGAGATCCTGCGCAAGTACGGTGCGGAGGAACTGCGGCGACTCGGGTTGGACCGGCACGCGGGCACCTACAACCATCGCCGGATGCGTGGAGGCACGGCATGGTCGATGCATGCCTATGGCTGTGCGTGGGATTTCTTCGCCGGGCCGAACGGGCTGACCACGCGCTGTCCGCAGGCGCTGTTCTGTGGACGCGAGTACCGGAAGTTCTTCGACATCTGGGAGGCGCACGGCTGGCTTTCGCTGGGCCGCGCGATCGGACGCGACTGGATGCACGTGCAGGCGGCGTCGCTCTGATCGCGTGGGGCGCCTGTGCGGGCGTGCCCGGCCCGTCGCGTGCGTTGCGGAGCCGGCGTCCTAGAATGGTGCGCCCGACTTCTGGATGCCACCATGTCCACCTATCTGATCACGGGCGCCAATCGCGGCATCGGCCTGTCCCTGACGCAGCAACTTGCCGCGCGCGGCGACGATGTCATCGCCGTATGCCGCCAGGCGAGCGCGGCGCTGGACGCCACCGGCGCGCAGGTCATCGACGGCGTCGATGTGTCCGATGCGCAGGCGGTGGCCGCATTGCCGGGCAGGCTGGGCGAGCGCCGCATCGACGCGCTCGTGCTCAATGCCGGCATCTTCACCAATGAAAAGCTCGACGCGCTGGACGAAGACGCGTTCGCACGCATGCAGCGACAATTCGAAGTCAACACGCTCGGTCCGCTGCGCGTGGCAGCCGCGCTGCAGGACCATCTCGCGCAGGGCGCAAGGGTCGGCATCATCACCAGCCGCATGGGCTCGGTGTCCGACAACGGCTCCGGCGCGTACTACGGCTATCGCGCCTCCAAGGCGGCGGTGAACGCCATCGGCAAGTCGCTGGCCGTGGACCTCGCGCCTCGCGGCATCGCCGTCGTCCTGCTGCACCCCGGCCGCGTGGCCACCGACATGCTGGGCGGCCAAGGCGACATCGGCCCCGACGAAGCCGCGACCAACCTCATCGCGCGCATGGACGCGTTGACGCTGGAGGACAGCGGCAGCTTCTGGCATGCGAATGGGACGGGGTTGCCCTGGTAGCAGAAAGCGCGCTCGGGGAGGCGCGGTCGGTCGAACCCGCTTGTTTCCATGGCGCCGTGCCGCCGCCGCGTGTGGGGCTTGCCGGCAAGGTGTCCTGCTGTAGTTCCTTGACTTGCGGAGCAGCGCGGGCTTTCATTGCCGGACGCAAGGAAAAGGAAGACCTCGCGATGACGCAAATTGCGTGCGCTCCACGCTGGATGGGAGCCTTGGCCGGCTTGGCCGTTCTTGTCGCATCTGCTGCTTTGGCGACGTCCTGTGGTGGGACGCCGAACGAGTACGAACGGCATGCAGACCTACCGGCGCAGGAGGCCTTGGCGGAAGCGGCTGGCGCGGTTTCCCCGCAAGCTGCCAGCCCCTTCGCGGTCGAAGAGGCGCTGGGTGCCGAGTGCCGACCGAACTACGGGGGAGATCCCCCGCTGCAGGGCGCAGCCTGTTATGGGCGCCTGCCTGGGCACGTCCAGTCCCTGCTGCGCGATCTGCCGGATACGCATCCGAACCTCAGCAGGGCACATCGCAAGGAATCTGTCGAGAGTCGGCAGTGGTTTCGTGCGGTCCCGGGTTACGGAAAGCGCCCGGACTTCGTCGCGGACATTACCGGCTACAGCCAGTTCTGGGTGCGTTCCTTCGAGGGCGCGGATGCGGACATCACGATCTACGTGGTTTACGGGCCAGCCTGCAGCGATGATCCGGCGCAGTCCAGGCGCTCCGTAGACGATGGTTGTCTGCCTGGTGCTCCTTATCTTGTTCGCGAGTTGAAGGTCTATCGTACGGTTGCGGGCGGCATACCAGAGGACGTAACCAGCGAACTTGCGCCGTCGCCGCCAACATTGTCGCCCCCCGAGATGGAACGCTATGGCGTTTATCTGCGGCCACCTCAGGAGGGCGGGGCGGTCGATACGGATATCGGTCTGGATGTCCGTCGACTGGCGACGACACCCGTCATGCGCTGGGTGATCGATCCGGCAGAAGAGGGCGACTATGAGCGACCGCGCATTCCCGACTCGGATCCCAGAGGCTATCTGCAACGGGCCCACTTCGGATTTCTGATCTGGACAGGCGAACGCTTCGAATTGCGGGAGCGGGCTCCGCTCTCGCTATGGGCGTGCGGCGTCGGTGAGCACAACAGTGATTGTGCTGAGAATTTTCGTGGTGATCCATATCTGGTTGAGGCAGTGGGCTCGGAAGCGTCCTCCGGCAGGGTGCCATGACGAATCCGCATGTCGTCACACCAACCGAGATCGATATCCGCCAGAGCGCTGACCGGGTGATCGCGCACTTTCGGAGAGGAGACGCGGATGAAGGATTCACGCTGTTGCAGCGACTCCGCGAAACGGAGCGTGAGGTCGTCCAAGAGGGGCTTGACCGATATGTAGCCGCAGCCGTGTTGAGGGACGGTGGGCCGCTGTCGGCAGAAGTGAGGGGCCGGAATGCTGATTCGGCGGCACGCCTGGATCGTGCCCTCGGTCCGCCGCGCATCCCTGATTTCAGTCATGCGCCCACGGAGCCGAACGAGTTTGTAGGGCTGACCGAGACGCAGAAATTCCACGTGTACGCGAGCATGGTGGATGTCCGCGGAAACGAGGCCGCACGTGTTGATCTGCAGCGAAACAATCACACCGTGTTGCTGGGTTTACGTCGCGAGACGTCTACGCTTGCGTCGCATGGGGGCGGCCGTAACGGCACGGGTGTCTACGACGACCAGATTGTCGTACTGGGAAGGACGGAAGGGGGTAGCGAGCACGTCTATGTCGCAGGACGTGCCAGTACCGAGCCGACTGCGCAGTACTCACACCACGCAGGCAGCGACGGCAATAGACCCTTCAGTGGCAGCGAGCAGCGGGAGCGCCGTGTCATCGACGCGGCTGGCGGGTACGAGGGCGTCCAGTGGCGAAAGATCGAAGGAGAGGACGTAAACGCCGACACCATGTGGGATTTGGGCCGACTTGCCGAGGGCACGATCGAGATGTTCAGGGCGGAGCATCCCAATCCGAGGATCGCCGGGGGACGCGACGCATTCAGGCCATCCCCCGAACAGATGCTCCGTCCAGCAGGCATGGTCGAGCGAGATACCAATGCCGACGGATACTTCACTGCCGCCGATCCTCTAGGGGTTCAGCCGCTGAACGGTTCTTTCAAGATCCACAGCGGCTCCCGCTACAACACCGATTCCGCTGGGTGCCAGACCATTCACCCGGCCGACTACCGCGCATTCATCGATGCTGCCCAGAGCAATCCGCGCCAGACGCGATGGCAGTACGTGTTGACGTCGACCCAGGGCGGCCTGTTCCACAACGTGGAGGTTGGTGGCGACCGGGCGCAGCCCGCAGCGCCACCCGAAGCGCCGCCGGTCGAGCGCCCCGCCGATCGTCAGGGCAGCGCGACGCAACCGTCCGGTCCTTTCGAAAACCCCGACCTCAACCGCTATTACGAAGCGGTGATCGCCGGAGACAAGGCGATGGCGAACCGTATCGCGCTCGGGTTTGCCTTTCGCGCGCCTGAGCCCGCGATGCAGTCGGCGAACGACCACACCAGGCTTGCGCCTTCGAACGAGGGACAGATGGCGTCGTTGCAGCGGGAGGCGCCGGGCCTGCACATCTGAGTGCGGACCGCTCCTGCCCTCGCTGGGGGCTGTCGGCCCGACCGTCTCCGTCTCAGCGGCGCAGCATGGCGTTATCGCCCGCGGCAGGCAGCCAGCCGCCCCGGTTGCGAACCTGCAGCACGACCGTCTGCACGGCCAGCATCGCCGCGATCAGCACCGCCATCCAGGCGGATGTGCCCGCGCCGTCGAGTTCATGCCCGGACTGACGCACATACACCGCCACCAACGCCCACAGTGCCGCCGCCGCGTACACCAGGTTGCCGCGCATGCGGTGATTGAGCACCAGCAGCACCACGGCCGCCACAACGTACAGGCCGAATGACCAAGGCAACTGGCGATCGATGGGCATCAGCTGGTACGCAACGATCACCTGGGCGAGGTTGAGGAAGGACGCCAAGGTCAGCCAGCCCGCGTGCAGCGACAGCGGCAGCCACGCCCAGGTCCATTGCCCCTTGCGCGGTGCGGGGTCGCGCGACAGCTGCACGGCGCAGTACGCCAGGCACGCCAGCGCGCCGAAGATCACCGCCAGGCACAGCCAGAACAGCTCCTGCGAAAACAGCGGCATCCAGATGGTGGTGAGGAAAAAGCCGGCCGCTGCCCAGGGGGCAATGCGCCCCAGCGTGGCATCGCGCTTGCGTTCGCCGGTCATCTGCCAGCCGGCGTAGACGAGGTCGAGCAGGAAGATCAGGCTCCAGATCGAAAACGCATATCCCGCCGCAACCAGCAGGGTGGGATAGCGATCGGAAATCGTGCCCTGGTCCGGCCCGAACGCACCGGTGTTGGACAACCAGGCCACGATGGGCATGGCCAGGGCGGTCAGCAGGACGAGCAGGCGCATGACGGACTCCGTGATTACTCTTCGCCGAAACCGCGGCTGGCGTGTGCGGCCGGTCGCATCGTGTCGGCGCCGATGTCGATCTGCTCGCCGACCAGGATGGGATCGCCATGCGGGGCGGTGCGCGAGCCGTCGTCGCGCTGCTGAAGGGAGGTGGAGGTGTCCTGATGGCGCTGCCAGGCGCGATAGGCGATGAAGCCGACGGCGCCGATGGCGATGAGCTTGGTGAGGGACATGACGGGCCTCTGGTGGTATTGGAGGGCGACAGATTGTCGAAAGGGCGGTGACCCGGGTGTGACTGCAGCTCGATGCGGTGACTGTCCGATTCGGCGGCTTCCGGCTTCCGGCTTCCGGCTACCGGCGCGAAGTTCATGGGACGGGGCGCGGCGCCACTGCAAGGTCAAAGGAAAGGCCCCCATGACGGGGGCCTTCTTCTGGCTCGGGAAGGCAGACTCAGCGACCGTCGCCGTCCGCGTCGCCCGGCAGGCGATGCTCGACGCGGTGCCAGGCGTCCTTCACCGCCTCCTTGGCCTCCCGCCAGGACAGGCGCGACTCGCCCTTTGCGCGCTCCCAACCCTGCTCCAGCCGCGACTCGGTGTCCGAATCCCAGTTGGAGGCTGCGGACAGGCTGCGCGCCTGCGTGCCGTAGCGATAGGCGGGGCGATAGTCCTGGTAGTCGAAGTCCTGACGGTAATACGGTGCCTTGCTGTAGTTCTCGCCGAAGTGCCGATCGGTGCCCTCATAGGCACCATAGGTGCGGTCAGTGCGGTCCCAGGCGTCTCGAACGGCCGGCTGCGCCTGCTCCCAGTCCAGTGTCGACTGGCCGCGGGTCTGGTCCCAGCGCGACTTCAATTCGGTTTCGGCGTCGCGCCAGTCGCGCTGGCCGATTTCGTTGCGGTGCTCGGTGCCGAGGCGATAGGCGGGTGCATAGTCGCGGTCGAAATCGGCATCCGCACGGTAGTACTCGCGCCCGGTCGCGTCCTGGCGCCAGTATTCAACCTCGGCGGTGGGGTCGACGCGCTCGGCGATCGCCTTGCCGCCCGAGGCGCCACCCACGGCGCCGATGCCACCGCCGACCAGCGTGCCGATCGGGCCGAACAGGCTGCCGATCGCCGCGCCGGCGATGGCGCCGGCCGTACCACCCGCGGCCACGCCGAGGGGATGGGAGCCGGGTGCGCCGGTGATTGGATCGGGGTTCTGGTCGTGCTTGTTCATCAGGTGGCTCCGGGGTGGGGGTGTTCCGGAAGCATGGGCCGCGGCGCGTAGGCGCCGGTGGAGGCCGCGTCGTGGCGGCTTTAACGAGCCAGTGATGAGCGGGTGATCTAGGATGTCTGCCTGTGCGGACAGTGGGGGGATGGAGATGGCCGCTAGGATTGCAGCGTGTGCAAACAACTGCCTCGGGTTGGGACCGGGGCGGTGTACGGCCCGTGCGTGCTCCGTCGGGCGCGCGCGTCGCACCTGCGGCGGCGGAGTCCGGCCATGACCGACTTCACGATCACGCTGCGCCGCGAGGCCGGCGAACTGCAGGCGCACGTCGCCGGGCCCAACACCCGCGACAACACGTTCGGCTACTGGCGGGCCATCACCGACGCGCTGCAGGCGCAGCCGGTGGGTCTGTTGCTTCTGGTCGACGAGCTAGAAGGGCCGCAGCTCGAGGCGGACGACTGGCGCGCGCTGGTGGCGGAGTTCGGCCCGCGCCTGGGGCGGCTGCGCGTGGCGCACGTCAAGCCGCGCGGCCTGGGAACGGTGGAGCACTGCATGCTTTCGGCGATCGACTCGGGCCTGGAGGCGCAGGTCTTTGCCGACGTGCACGCCGCCGGACTGTGGCTGCGCTATGGCAACGCCTCGGCCGCGGTGAACGACCCGGCCTGAGCGCGCCGCCGGATCGGCGGCGCGTCGGGGTGGCCCCGGTGGCTCAGCCGCCGCGCGAGAGCGGCGCCGAGCCGTTGCGGCGGGTCGGGATGCTGCCCGACTGGGTCTGCTTCCAGTGCCGCATCAACTCACGCAACGCCTCGGGCTTGGCCTGTGACGCCGCGTTGCCGGCCTGGTTTCGGGCGTTCTCGCCATGGCAGCCGCTGCAGGTGCGGATTTCGCCCGGCTGCAGGGTCACCCAGACCCGTTCGCGCACGATCGCTTCGCCTGCGGCGTCGGTGGTCTGCCAGGTCAGTGCGCGACTGGCCGGCACGAAGGCCGCCGACGAGCCATCACGGGCGATCGTGACGCTGCCTGCGGGCCCCGAGGCATTGCCGGGATTGCCCGTCAGCGATGCCGGCTGGGCGATCACCCGGCGCCCCTGCTTGAAGCTGTCGTAGGCGCGGACCTGGTTGCCCTGGAAGACCTGGAAATGCGAGATCTCGTACAGCCGGCCATTGCCGTTGACGGTGCGGGCGCCGCCGGGCACCTGCAGGTTGTAGGGCTGCTGGCGGTCGGCCTGGTCGCGGCTGGTCTGGTTGCGCACGACGATGAGCGCCAGGCCCTGCGCACGCAGCCACAGGCGCAGGCTGGTTTCGTCGACTTGTTCCTCGGCCAGCACTGCACGTTCGGGCGCGGTCAGCGCCAGCGTGGGCGAAGGCGGCGGTGTGCGTGCCACCACTTCGGCCGGATCGACCTCCCATAGCAGGCCGTTGTAGGTGGCCTGCGCGCCGGGCGTCCACCACGACACCGATTTGCGGATGCCCGCGGTGAGCGCGGTGCCGGGCGTCAGCAGCCCGCTGGCGTTGGCATCCAGTGCGCGCAGGCGCAGTTCGATCCCCGAGGAGAACGACGAACTCGGCGTATGGCTGGCGACCACCGCACCGCTGCTGGTCGGCAGCGGATTGCGGTAACGGCCGCCGCTGGCCGACGCCACGGTGATGGTCATCTGGTTGGCGGCCAGGGTGGGCGTACTGGACACGCGCATGATCCGGCCCGAGCTGCCCTCGCCGAACTCGTTGGCGTGGATGCCGAACAGCGTGCCCGGTGCGCGCGGGTCCTCGCGCAGGTGGAACAGCCCCGAGTCGATGTCGATCTCGGTGCGGTTGGCGCGCAGCGAGGTACCCACGGTGTCGATCAGGGCGTTGTCTGCGGCGAACGAACGCGGGATGTAGTTGAACGAGAGCTCGTGCCGGCCGATGTGGTTGAGGGTGAGCTCATCCGTGCCGTCCTGGTTGATCTGCCAGGGCGTGAACAGGTTGTAGGTGAAGCCGTTGACCTGGCCGTAGGCGCTGGCCATGCCGGTGCGCGATTCGGGGAAGCTTTCGCTGGGGCTGGACAGCCTGGCGGCGTTGGCCGCTTCGCTGGCGAAGTTCACCGCGCCGAACTGGCTCAGGTTCTGCTGGTCGCGCTGCAGGTGGTCCCAGCGGGTGAAGATCACCCGGCCGTAGCTGTCGATGCTCGGGCTGAACACGCCGCTGGGCGAATGGTTGAGGATGCGCAGCGCGCCCGATGCGGGCTCCAGGCTGTAGATGCCGGTGATCGTCGGCGTGCTCTCGTATTCGTCGAGCTGCGGGTACAGATGCGACTCGCCGCCGCGCGGACGGTCGGAGGTGAACAGGATGCGGTTGTCGCTGGCATACAGCGGCGAGATGTTGTTGTACGCGGTCGGCTGGTTGGCGACCTTCGTGACCCGCGCCGTCTGGCCACGGGCCAGGCCGGTGACCTCGTAGAGCTGCCATTTGGCGTTGACGTTCTGGTGCTGGCGCGGTGGCGCGCCCATGACCATGCTGAAAACCGCCCGGGTGCCGCTCCAGTGCACCGTCGGCTCGCGCACGGCAATGGCGTTGGCGCCCTGCAGGCCGTCCATGCCGTAGCCGCCCTCACGGGTGAGGTTGCGCAGGGTGCCATCGGGGTAGCGGATCATCAGGTCGCCGCCGCGCGGCACCGCCGTGATGTCGGGCAGGTGGTTGGCGAAGGTCGACATGCGGCTGGCGAAGGGGTCGCTGCTGCCGTTGCCGCTGATCGGCACCTGGGTGACGAACATGATCGGGTTCTGCACCGCTGCGGCCTTGGCGGCCGCCGGGGCGGTGCTGCGGGCGGGTGCTGCCGCCAGCGTGGCCGGGCTGGTGGTCGCCGCCTTGGCCAATGCCTCGGGCTGGTCTGGCGAAACCTGCAGGCCGCAGGCCGCGAGCCACGTGGATGCCGCCAGCGCGAGGCTGATCCGGATTCCGTTCCGGTGGGGGGAGGGGGACCGCTTGCTCATGAAGATCTGCCGGAAACAGGAAAGACGGGCAGCGTCGACCAGCGGCGGCGTCGCGAGGACAGGTGTCCCCGGCAACCGTGGCCGGAACGGGTGCTGCAATTACGTTTTGGATCCCCTTGGGCAACGATTCTTGGGTTTCACAGCCTAACTGCAGGCTGAACCGCCGAATTACGGCCGTATTCTGCATCAGTTTGGTGACGGTTCTCACGGATCTGCGCTTGCATTGCGCTGACCCCTGGAAATGGCGAGGCCATCCCGGTCTCGCCGATTGGCCCTGCGAGGGGGCCGCCGGCAAGCGAAGTCGCAACACCACGACCGCGGCGAGCCAGCCCATGATCAGCGCGATGAGGCTCTTCTGCGCCAGCCCGCGCGGCAGCCCGGGCCAGAGCGCGAGCACCCAGATGCCGCCGAAGCAGGCCAGCGCCCAGGCCAGCAGCCAGTGCTGGTGCAGGCGCCAGCGCGCATCGTGGCGCAGGCGCATGGCCTGCAGCACGATCCCGGTGGTGGCGAACAGGAACGCACCCTGCGCAGTGATGCGGTGGACGAGGCCTTCGAGGCTGGCGTCCACCCCCGGCATGTCCATCCAGGCGTAGGCCGTGGCGGACAGGCAGAGTGCGCCGGGCACGAACATCAGCAGCGGTGCAGCGCTGCGCGCCGGGGCCGCCGCGTTTTGCCGCAGGTCCCAGGCCAGGCCCACCATCGCCACCGCCAGCGCAACGTAGGCTGCCTGCAGCAGCCAGCCCCAGGCCCCGACCAGGTACAGGCTCATCTGGCTGGCAACCGGGTCCAGTTCGGGCCGCAGCAGGTGCAGCGAAACTGCGGCAGCGACAAAGCATGCGAGGCCGGCGCCGGAAAGCCTGGGCCAGAAGGCTGGTGCGCGGACGGATGGGGGCATCGCGTGGCGTAGTGGGGCGGCAGGCCGGGTTTTGTAGCACGGGTCCCCGATGGCAGCGGAGGCGACGATGCTGCCGTCGCTCCGCTGCGGATCCCATCCTGGCCTTGGCTCAGCCGCGAAACTGTGTCGCGCCCTCGTAGTTGATCATCCACTGCACGTCGAAGCGGTCGGTGACGATGGCGTACTGCTCGGCCCACTCGGTGGCTTGCAGCGGCATGGTCACGGTGCCGCCGGCCGACAGCCCCTCGAACAGGCGCTTGGCTTCCGCCGCATCGTCCGGCGACAGCGTGATGTAGCTGTTGTTGCCGATGCGCAGCGTGCTGGCGCCGTCGCAACCGGCGTCGGTGCCCATCAGCATGGCGGGCCCGACCGGCAGCGCGATGTGCGCGATGCCGTCGGCCGCGTCCGCGGCTTGGCCCATGTTGTCGGGGAAGTCGCGGTAGCGCAGCACCATGGCGAACTCGCCGCCGAACACGGAGCGATAGAACTCGAAGGCCTCGAGCGTGTTGCCGGGAAAATTGAGATAGGGATTGACGGCCTGGACCATGGGGTTCTCCTGGAGGAACGCGTGCGACGCTGCACGCTGCAGCGACGAACGGGACAGCAGCGGATCGACATCGCGTATCGCGCTGCCGGCGGGGCTGCCCGCCGCGCCGTAGGCTGCAGGGGGCGCCTGCCAGGCCGACCGCCTCGTTTCTCCCGGCGCGCCTGGACGGCCATGATGCCGCCGCGCATTGTGTATGCTCGCCCCGCGCGACGCCGCAGGGGGCTGTGGAGCGTCGCGCCTCCGACGGGCTGCCGCAGGCCGCGGAGCGGGGCAATGGAACGCAACGTGCCCGGCCTCCCGGCGCACGCGGGGACATCATGGATACGATGGTCGTGCCGGCGGCTGCCACCACGCAGTCACCCACCGCATTGATGCACGCGATGGCACCGGGATCGGTGCCGCGGCCGCCGCGCCGGCCGCTGTATACGCTGCTGCTGTGGCTGGTGGCGCTGCTGTCCTGCCTGTTGCCGGTCCTGTATTTCGGCCTGGTCGCAGCACTGGGCTGGCTGGGTTACACCTGGTATGCCGAATGGGCGCCGCGCCAGATCAGCGGCTGGGCCCTGGTCGCGTGGACCGTGCCCGGCTTCGTGATCGGCGTGCTGATCCTGTTCCTGCTCAAGCCGCTGATCGCGCCGCGCGCCAGCGCGCCCGATCCGCTGGCCCTGCCCGAGAGCGAGTCGGCATTCCGCGCAGCGGTGCTGGCGCTGTGCCGCGCGGTGGGCGTGGCACAGCCGCGCGCGATCCACCTCAGCCACAGCGTCAACGCCTGGGTGCAGTTCAGCCCCGGCCCGGCGGGGCTGGTGGGCGGGGCGAAGACGTTGACCATTGGCCTGCCGCTGGTCGCGGGCATGACCGCGCGCCAGTTGGTCGGCGTGCTGGCGCACGAGTTCGGGCACTTTGCGCAGCGCGGCGGCATGCGCGCCGCGCATGTGATCAACCACGTCAACCGCTGGCTCGAATCGCGCGCCTACCATCGCGACGAATGGGACGAGCGGCTGCAGCGCTGGCTCGACGGCGATGGCGACGACGAGGGCGACGGCGGCAACCTGTTTCACCTCATGTGCGGGGTGACCCAGTTCTGCCTCGGGCTGACGCGCGTGTTCCTGCGCGGCCTGTTCCAGCTCAGCTTCCGCATGAGCCGCTGGCTGTCGCAGGAGATGGAGTTCGACGCCGACCGTTACCTGGTCGCCGTCGCCGGCAGCGACAACTTCGCCAGCACCGCGCTGCGCCTGCGCGCGCTGTCGCAGGCGATGCACGAGGTGGAAGCGATCAACCGCAAAGCCTGGCGCGAAGGCCGCCTGGTGGCCGACCTGCCGGCCGCCGCCGCGCTGCGTCTCGGGCAGTGGCGCGCGGAGGACTGGCAGGCGATCGAGCGCATGCTCGACAACGACGACGAGACCCGCTTCTGGGACTCGCACCCGGCCGACCAGGCGCGCATCACCAACGCGATGGCGCGACCGGCGGCGGGCCTGTTCGTCGACGAGCGTCCCGCGGCCGCGCTGTTCGCGGACTTCCCGGCATTGAGCCGGCAGGTAACCGAACACTATTACCGCGAGATGGATCTGGAGTTCGGCGCGCGCAGCCTGGTTGAGCCGGCGCAACTGCTCGGCATGGGCCAGCTGCCCGACGCACTTGCGCAGGGCTGGAAGCGCTTCGCCAACGGCATGGTCGGCACGGTGCCGCTGCTCGATCCGGCCGAAGGCGCGCTGCTCCCGGCCGCCGGTTTCGACTGGCAGGGCTGCGTCGACGAACTGCGCCGGCTGGGGCCGGACGCGTCCGATCTATGGCCGCGTCTGGACCGCGCCCGTTCGCGTGCGGATGAACTCGAGCTCTGGGTGCGGCTGGTCGACCTGGGTGTCGACTTCACGATGCCGGATGGCTCCGATCCCGATCCGGGTGCGCTGCGCGAGCAGCTGGGCAGCTGCCGCAATGCAGGTTCGGCCGACCGCAAGCTCGCCTCGCGCATCCTCGCGCTGTTCGCGCGACGCTACCAGTTGGCGATCGCTGCACTGGCCGGTCCGACGCAGGTGGATGCGCAGGCCAGGCTGGCGCTGCTGCAGGCGCTGCACGATGCCTGGCCGAAGCTCGAGCATCTGCTGTCGGAAGGACGCGTCTGCCTGCGCCTGCAGGGCGGCATGGGGCGGGATGCAGGCGACCTGCGCGTGCGCGTCTACGCGATGGCCGAGCAGTATCGGCAGGAGTTCGATGCGCTGCTGGCGAAACTCGACGGTGTCGCGCTTGCCGATGGCGCCACGCTGGGGCGTCACCTGCGCAGCCGTTGTGGTCGCATGTCCTCGGCCGGCAACGATCCGTTCGCCTTCATCCACGTCACCGGGCCGGTGGAGGACGCCTTCCTCGAGCTGTACCAGCGCGAGCTCGCGGAGCTGGCGCTGCTGGCCGAGCACACCGAGCGCGAGCACGGGATCCGCCCGATCCGGTTGTTCCAGGCGCGTTGAACGGGGCGGACATGGAGCAGTCGGCCCATGTCATCCCCAGCGCAGTACATGTCATCCCGACCGCAGCGGGGATCTCCGATACCGGAGCCAGGATCCCTCGCTGTGTTCGGGATGACAGCCTGCGGGTAGGCCCCAGGTCACGGATCGCTTCGCCCCGAAGCCCTGCAAGCGCGGATCGTCCCAGTCCCGAGCCTGCCATCTCGAACGCCGCGTCTGTCTCGAACGCGGCATCCGTCATCTCGAGCGCGGCCGTCTGTCTCGAACGCAGCATCTGTCATCCTGGACGCAGTGAAAGATCCCCGGAAGCCGGGGCTTGCACCCGCCTTCCCGCACGTCATTCCCCGCGCGCCAGTCGCTCCTCCGTCGCGCTGAAGGCCGAACGCGTGCCGTCGCGCCCATCCGCCAGGCCAGTGGCGAAATACACCACGCCCGTGCCAGCCTCGCGGTCGATCCAGAGCCCCGAGCGTAGTCCGTAGGCCGAACCACTGTGGCCGACGCGCGCGATCCCGTCGCCGAAGGGATCGTCACCGCATCCGGCCTGCGGCGTGGCCAGGGTCTGCGAGGCCAGGCCGTAGCGGCAGAAGAACGCCAGCGCCTGCCCGTTGCCGGTGTCTTCCTCGTGGCCGATGCCATTGCCCGGTGCGTACTGCCAAAGCGGCGTCAGCAGACTGCGAACGGAAGTGGCCGACAGCAGCCGCACCCCGTCCACCTCGCCCTCGCCCAGCAGCAGCCGGCCGATCCTGGCCAGGTCGCGCGCGGAGATGCGCAAGCCGCCCTGTGGCGAGAACAGCGCGCCATTGGCGCCGGCGCGCCACTGCGCCAGGTCGCAGTTGGCGCCATCGGACACGATGACTGCACAGCCCGGCGTGCCGCCGCGATGGTCGTCGCGCAGCGGCGTGCGCGCGTCGTCGTAGAGCACCACCGCGCGCGCGGCCGTCGCGCCGTCGCAGGCCGCCCAGTTGTAGCAGCCGGCGATGTCGAGCGGTTGCAGGACCAGTCGCTGCATCAGCAGGTCGAAGCGTTCGCCCGTGGCGCGCTCCATCGCGGCGGCGACCAGCGGGAAACCGAGGTTGGCATAGCGGAAGAAGCTGCCTGGCGCGTGTTCGGCGTCCCAGGCGCGAGGATCGTCGAGCAGCGTGTGCAGCGCATCGCCCAGCGGTACCTGCCAGTAGCCGGCTGCATCGGTGAGCGAAGCCCGATGCGAGAGCAGCATGCGCAGGCTGATCGGCACGTCTGGCCACTGGGGGTGGCGCAAGCGCCATCCCAGTATTTCGGAGACGTCCGCATCCAGATCCAGGCGTCCCTCTTCGGCCAGGCGCAGCACGCCGATCGCGACCACAAGCTTCGAGATCGAGGCCACGCGCACCGGATCGTCCACGGTGACGGCGCGGCCGGCCGCGATGTCGGCCAGGCCCTGGGCGTGCGTGGCGGTGATGCCCTCGCGGTCGAACGCCACGCGCACGCTGGCGACAGGCCCCGCGGCCCAGGCAAGGCCCGCGCAGAGGTTCAGGAGCAGCAGCCAGGGTGCCAGTCGCATGGATCGATCCTTCCGGGACGGTGGCGAGGCGGGTGCCCCGGTGCGTGCCCACCCATGGTAGTCGGCGCGGATCGTGTGGTCACGGACGCAGCCGGCCTTGCTTCTGCAGCTGTACCGAGGCGACGCGATGCGCGCTCGCCGCCGCACACTGCGCCATCGCCCCCGATCTCATGCGCAGGGCCAATGGTCGGGCGCATCAACGACGATTCCGTGCAGTGCGCCTCTGCCCGTCGCGCGTGGGCACGCACCCGCGCATATCCGTGCTGCGTCGCAGCGTCATGCGGTCGTTTGTGCCCAGCGGGTACGCGTCCGCGGTTGCGACATGCATGTCGCAGCGATGCATCGTCGCGGCCCGGATCGCGCACGGGCACTGAATACGTATGCAGGCGCGGCCCGGTGTATTGCCCTGGTCCGCACCTCCAAGCAGAGTCGGGCGCCAGCACATTGCAAGCGTGCGCCGCGCGCAGGCAGCCACTGCCCGCGCCGATCCTGCCCACGTGGAGCCCGCCATGCAAAACCCTGTCGCCGCCTGCCTGCGCCTGTTGCGTGTCCTCCTGCTGCTTGCGGCATTCACGGGCCTGCTGGCCTGCGACGAGCCGCTGGCCGCGCCCGCTCCGCAACCAGGAACACCGCAGCCGCTGCCCTCCCTGCCTGTGCCCGGCGACGCCAGCGCTGCGGCGATCTGCGAGGCGCCGCATGCGACCGTCCTCGTCCCCGTGCCGGCCCCGCCCATTGGCGGCGCCGGCGACGTGCGCGTGCACTACCACCGGCCCGATGGCGCCTACGCCGATTGGGGCCTGCACGTGTGGCAGGTGGATGCCGACGGGCAGTACGTCGGCGACTATCCCGGGGTGACATGGGAAGCGCCGCTGTCGCGCGCAGGTACCGATGCCTACGGCGCGTACTTCGACGTCGAGGCCGCCGCCTTCACCCATCCGGCTGCCGCCGGGCTCGGTTTCATCGTGCATCGGCCGGGGCAGGCGGGCGATCCGGGCGTCGACCGCACCTGGCAGTTCGTCGAGGGCGATGTGTTCTGGCTGCGGTCGGGCGATGCGACGGTCTATCGGACCAATCCGCTTGCCGCCACGCCCGACATCGACACCGTGCGCGTGCATTACCGCCGTTACGACAACAACTATCCACACTGGGGCCTGCACCTGTGGGACGGCAGCGGCATCGACGTCTCGCGCCTGCCGGGGCTGGCGCTCGGCGACTGGGGCAATCCGGTCGCGCTCTCGGCGATGCCCAACTACACCGCATCCGCCGACGGTTCCGAGGTGGCCTTCGACCTGCCCGTGCTCAATCCGCAGGGCGACGCCGCGCGTCGCCACGTGGACTTCGTGCTGCACGGCATGCCGTCCAATCCGGATGGCGGGGTCGACAACAAGGATGGCTGGAACACCGACATCCGCATCAGCTTCGCTGCACTGCAGGTGGCGGGCCGCAGTGGCGATGCCTGGCTGGTGCAGCAGGAGCCGCGCGTGTTCACAGCGCCCCCGGATCTGGGCCGCGCCTCGACCACGGATGCGCGTGCGGTATGGCTGTCGCAGCGGTTGCTGCAGTGGCCGCGCACGGATACCACCGGCCGCTTCCGTCTCCATCACTCGGCCGAAGGTCGCATCGTCGCGCGCCTGGGTGCGGCCGTCAGCGGCGCGGACGGCGCGCTGGCGCTCTCGGTGGCACAAGGCGTGCCGGCCGACGTGGCCGATCGCTTCCGTTGGGTTGGCGCCGGTGCCGTACTCGTGGTCGAGCCGGCGGACGAGGTGCTGCTGGCGGGGTTGACGCGCCGTCAGCTGGTGCTGGTGCAGGAAGACGACGAGGGCCGCGTGCTGTCGGCCACCACCGCGCAGCTGCCCGGCTACCTGGACACGCGCTACGCCGCGGCGGACGGCCTCGACGACCTGGGCGCGCGTATCGACAGCGGCCAGGCCCGGTTCCGGCTGTGGGCACCCACCGCACAGCGCGTCTGGCTGTGCGGCTATCGCGGGCGGGCTGGCGCGCCGGTGCTGGCGGAGATGGACTTCGATCCAGCCACAGGCAGCTGGTCCACCGCGCGCCACGACCTGCGCGCGGGCGACCACTACCGCTACGCGGTGCAGGTATTCGTGCGCGGCGTGGGACTGGTGCGCAACCTGGTTACCGATCCATACTCGATCAGCCTCGATGCCGATTCGCAGCGCAGCTACCTCGGCGACCTGTCCTCGCCGGCGCTGTCGCCGCCTGGCTGGGCGCGCGACCGCACACCGGAGGTGGTGCGCGCGCAGGAGGACATGTCGATCTACGAGCTGCACGTGCGCGACTTCTCGATCAACGATGCCAGCGTGCGTGCACCGGTGCGCGGCAAGTACCTCGCCTTCGCCCAGCACAAGAGCGACGGAATGCGCCACCTGCGCGCGCTGGCCGAGGCAGGCTTGACCGACGTCCACCTGTTGCCGGTCTTCGACTTCGCCAGCGTGCCGGATACCGGCTGCGTCACGCCGCAGGTGCCCGACGCGGCGCCCGACTCGGATGCGCAGCAGGCGGCGGTGGCCGCCAGCCGGGGCAGCGACTGCTTCAACTGGGGCTACGACCCCTGGCACTTCAACGCACCCGAGGGCAGCTACGCCAGCGATGCCGCCGACGGCGCCGCGCGCGTGCGCGAGTTCCGCGCGATGGTGATGGCGCTGCACTCGGCCGGCCTGCGCGTGGGCATGGACGTGGTCTACAACCACACCAGCGCTTCGGGACAGGACCCGAAGTCGGTGCTCGACCGCATCGTCCCCGGCTACTACCACCGCCTCGACGGCGAGGGCCGGATCGAGCGCTCCACCTGCTGCGAGAACACCGCCACCGAGCACATGATGATGGGCAAGCTCATGATCGACTCGGTGAAGCTGTGGGCCACGCAGTACCACGTCGACTCGTTCCGCTTCGACCTGATGGGCCACCAGCCGCGCGCGGTGATGGAGCGGCTGCAGGACGAGGTCAACGCCGCGGTGGGCCGGCCGGTGCAGCTGATCGGCGAGGGCTGGAACTTCGGCGAGGTCGCCAACGGCGCGCGTTTCGAGCAGGCCTCGCAGCTCTCGCTCAACGGCAGCGGCATCGGCACTTTCAGCGACCGCGCCCGCGACCACGCGCGAGGGGGGTCGGGCTTCGACAGTGGGCAGGCCCTGCTGCGCGGCCAGGGCTGGCTCAACGGCCTGCACTACGACGACAACGGCAGCGGCGGCAACCATCCGCGCGGTGCGTTGCTGTGGTCTGCCGACATGATCCGGGTGGGGCTGGCGGGATCGATCCGCAGCTATCCGCTGCAGACCCACTGGGACGAGGTGCTCCGGCTCGAACAGCTCGACTACAACGGCCAGCCGGCCGGCTACGTGGCCGATCCACAGGAAGTGGTGAACTACGTCGACAATCACGACAACCCGACCCTGTTCGACACCAACGTCTACAAGCTGCCGCGCGGCACCAGTCGCGAAGACCGTGCCCGCGTGCAGGTACTGGGCGCGGCGACCACCGCTTTCAGCCAGGGCGTGGCCTACTTCCACGCGGGCATCGACACGCTGCGCAGCAAGTCGCTGGACCGCAACAGCTACGACAGCGGCGACTGGTTCAATACGCTCGACTGGACCTACCGCAGCAACAACTTCGGCGTCGGCCTGCCGATCCAGTCGGACAACGGCGAGAACTGGCCGGTGATGGCGCCGCTGCTGGCCGACCCGGGCATCGTGCCGATGCCGGCCGACATCCGCTGGACACGCGATGCGTTCCGCGACCTGGTGCGCATCCGCGCCAGTTCGAGCCTCTTCCGGCTCCGCAGCGCCGACGAGATCCGCCAGCGCCTGCGCTTCCACAACACCGGCAGCGCGCAGGAGCCGACTGTGGTCGTGGCGCATCTGGACGGGCGTGGCCATCCCGGCGCGGGATTCCGTGATGTGGTCTACCTGATCAACGTCGACAAGCGCGCACATGCCATCGCCGTTCCGGCCGAGACCGGCAAGGCCTACCGCCTGCATCCGGTCCACCGCGCCCGCGACGCGGCCGACCGTCGCGCCGCTTCCGCCCGCTACGACGCGCCCAGCGGCAGCTTCCACGTCCCGGCCCGCACCGCGGTGGTGTTCGTGGTGGACTGAGGTAACGGCGGCCGTGGCGGTCGGCGTGGCTGCGCGCTAGGATCGGCGCGGGGCGGCGCCCATTGGCGCGCGGAGGCGGGGACATGCAGGCAGGGATGGCGTTCGCATGGCGGCTGGCTGCCATGACTCTGATCGCGTTGGCGGGGTGGCCAGCGTACGCGCAGATCGACCTCACGCCGTACGTCAGGAGCGACCGCTACGAGGCGATCAAGATCTCGCCCGATGGCAGGCACCTGGCCGCCACCGTACCGCTCGAGGACAAGACCGTGCTGGTGGTGATGGAGCGCGCCAGCCAGAAGATCGTGAGCGGCGGTGCCGGCGTGGCCGATTCGGCGGTCCTGGATTTCTGGTGGGTGGACGACGAGCGCATCGTCATCTCCATGGCGCAGAGCTTCGGCAGCAAGGATCCGCTGTACGCCACCGGCGAGCTGCACGCGCTGGAGATCGCCGGCAAGCGGATCAGGCGGCTGGTGGGGCGCGCGCCGGTCGCGGGCATCGTGCAGCAGCTGGGGCCCGGCGAGCCGCAGGAAGTGGCCACCGTGATCGATCCGCTGTCCGACGCGCCGGGCGAGGTCCTGATCGCCACCTGGCTGCCGGGCAGCGCGCCCAAGACCCGCGTCGAACGCATGAACCTGCGCTCCGGCCGGCGTGTGGTCGTGGCTTCGGCGCCGGTACGCCGCGCAGACTTCACGCTGGATCCCTCGGGCGTGGTGCGCTTCGCCGACGGCCTGGACGAACAGAACTATCGCGAGCTGTACTACCGCGCCAACGCCTCGGAGTCGTGGCGGCTGGTCAATGATTCGAAGGACAGCGGTTTCATCGCCCGTGCGCTGGGCATGGCTGGCGACGGCGTCACCGCCTACGTGCAGGTGACGCGGGACGAAGGGCCCGACGCGATCGAGGCCTGGGACATGCGCACGCTCGCACGCACTCCGCTGCTGCACGATCCGGTGGTCGATCCGGACGCGATCATCTACGACGTCGATGGGCGCGCGCCGGTCGGGGCGCGCTACATGGACGACGGCGTGCGCCTGCGCTTCTTCGACGAAGATTCGGCCATGGCGCGACGCTACCGGACGCTGGAGCGTGCACTTCCGGGGGTGGGGATCGAGATCACCTCCGCGACCGGCGATGGGCGGCTGGCACTGGTGCGCACCTGGAGCGATCGCGACGCCGGGCAGTACCTGTTGTTCGACACCGATGCCAGAACGGCCGATGGCGTGTTCGCACGCCTGGCCTGGCTCGCGCCGGAGAAGTTTGCCCCCACCCGCAAGATCCAGCTGCAGGCGCGCGACGGGCTGGCGCTGCACGGCTACCTCACCCGGCCCGAGGGCACGGGGGACGTTCCGCAACCGATGGTGGTGATGCCGCACGGCGGCCCCTTCGGCATCCACGATGCCTGGGACTTCGACCTCGACACGCAACTGCTTGCGGCGGCGGGCTACGCGGTATTGCGACTGAACTTCCGCGGGTCGGGCAACTATGGGCTCAGCTACCGTGCGCTCGGCGCGCAGGAATGGGGCGGCACGATGCAGGACGACCTCACCGATGCCACGCGCTGGGCGATTGCGCAGGGTTTCGCCGATCCGGCGCGCATCTGCATTGTCGGCGCCAGCTACGGCGGCTATGCGGCGCTGATGGGCGTGGCGAAGGAGCCCGACCTGTATCGCTGCGCCGCGGGCTATGTCGGCGTGTACGACCTGCCGGCGATGCATGCCGACCGTGCGCGCTCCGCCGGGTGGCTGCGGCACTGGGCCAACGACTGGATGGGGGAGCGGACATCGCTGGCCGGGCGTTCGCCGGTGAATCTGGCGGACCGGATCAAGGTGCCGGTGTTGCTCGCCGCCGGTGGCGCCGATCACGTCGCGCCCATCGTGCACAGCCGGCGCATGCAGCGGGCGCTCGAGGCGGCGGGCGTGCCTGTGGAGACGCTGTACATCGACAGTGAGGGCCACGGATTCCGCAATGAGGAACACCGGCGCCGTTATTACGCCCGGCTGCTGGGCTTCCTCGCCGAACACCTGGGCGGCGCGACCGGCGAGTGACGCCGGGCCGTGCCCATGGCGCAGGCCAGCCTGTCAGTCCGCGCAGGAGGGTGTGTTGGGGAGAAGGCCGATTGCCGTCTGTGGCGCCAGCCGTGCGCGGCTCCGCCTGATCCGGCTTGAACATGCCCTGGCGGCTGCTTCGCGTTGACCCTCAGGCGGCTGCCGGGCGTGATGTCGCCCCGACCTGCTGCCTGACCGCATCGACGTCGCGCACGGGGCGCACCTCGATGCAGCCGGTCTCGGCCCAGGGCAGCTCTTCGGCCATGCGGATCGCATCTTCGAGGCTGTCGGCCTCGACCAGGTTGAAGCCGGCCAGCAGTTCCTTGGTCTCGGCGAAGGGGCCGTCGACCACGCTCACCTTGCCGGCGCGACGGCGCACGGACTTCGCGGTGTGCGCCCGTTCCAGCTGCTGGAAGCCGAGCAGCGTGCCTTCGTCCTGCAGCGTGTCCGCGCGTTCCAGACAGTGGCGCATGCGCCGGTCGTACTCGCCTTCCGGCAGGGCTTCGAGCAGGGCTTCGTCGACGTAGACCAGCAGCAGGTACTGCATCGGACCTCCGGTGCGTGGGTGCTCAGGCGGCGGACGCCGCCTCGTTGTCGCCGCGACCCAGGGGGTCGGGCAGCGGCTCGCCTTCGCCGGCAAAGGCCAGCGAGACCGAGTTGATGCAGTGGCGCTCGTGCGTGGGCGGTGGCCCGTCCGGGAAGACATGGCCGAGATGGCTGCCGCAGCGTGCGCAGACTTCCTCGACGCGGACCATGCCGTGGCTGGCGTCGCGGACGTAGCGGATGTGCGCGGGGGCATAGGGCGCGAAGAAGCTCGGCCAGCCGGTGCCGGAATCGAACTTGGCGCCGGAGCGGAACAGCGGCAACCCGCACAGGCGGCAGGCGTAGATCCCGTCGCGCTTGTTGTCCAGGAACACGCCGCAGAACGGCGCCTCGGTGCCGTGCGCCAGCAGCACGCGCCGTTCGGACTCATCCAGGCCGGCTTCCAGCGTGGCGCGCTGCGCGGGGTCGGGTGGGGTCAGGTCGAATCCGGACACGGACGGTCTCCTTGCGGTCGGGACTGCGCCGAGTTTGCCAGTTTCGCGTCGCCGCCGCGCGCGACTGTCCGCGTGCGGCGGTTCCTGCAGGTCGCGGAAACGACGTGCGCGCGTGCGCAGCGCGGCCGGTATCCAGGCCGTGGACGGCAGCGTCTACTCGGCTTCGGGCAACTGGTACCAGGCTTCGACTTCGCCCTTGAGCTTGATCGTCAGCGGCTGGCCGCGGCGGTCCAGGGCCTTGCCGGCGGCGACCCGGATCCAGCCTTCGCTGATGCAGTACTCCTCCACGTCGCGGCGCTCCACGCCCTTGAAGCGGATGCCGATGCCGCGCCCGAGCGAAGCTTCGTCGTAGTGCGGGCTGCGCGGATCGTTGCAGAGGCGGTCGGGGGGCGTTTCGGACATGGCGGGTATGGCGGCTGGGGATGTGGTCGCGATTGTAGCGGACCGGTCACGGCGCCTCGCCGCGGCCCTGCGCCCTGGCGCGCGCGATCACCGCTCGGACCAGGGCGCGGTCGCGATGTCGGGAAATCGGCTGCGCGCCCAGCACGATCGCCATTTCGCGCAGTTCCGCGGTCACGTCGTAGTGCGCGCCGCTGGTCTTGTTCTGGAAGGCGTGGCGCGGCATGCCCAGGCGCGCGGCGAAGTCGTGCAGTTCGTCGAGCGTATCGGCCATCAGGTGGGCCCACCGCCGACCCCGCCACAGGGTCACCGCGTCGTCGACGTAGACGGTCATCGGGCGGGGGCTCCTCACGTGGTGACAACGCATCTTCGCGCAAACAGGGGGTCGTCGCCGAACCGCGCGCGCTGGAGGACGTCTTGAGCGACCAGCACATGACCACACGCAGGCCCCGCGCCATGATCCTGCCGCAGGTGTTCTATCCGGTCGCCGGGTTGATCCTGCTGCTGGTGGCGATGGCGTTCGCCGCGCCGGTGCGCACCCAATCCCTGTTCGGTGCGGCCAAGCTGTGGGTGGGCGAGGAAGCCGGCTGGTTCACCGTGCTGTCGGTGGCGGGCTTCCTCGTGTTCGTGGTCGGCGTGGCGGCCAGCCGCATCGGCACGCTCAAGCTCGGGCCGGACCACAGCGAGCCGGATTACCGCTATCCCACCTGGTTCGCCATGCTGTTCGCGGCGGGCATGGGCATCGGCCTGATGTACTTCGGCGTCGCCGAGCCGGTGATGCACTTCAGCGCGCCGCCGGTGGGCGAAGCCGGAAGCGTCGATGCCGCACGGCAGGCCATGCGCATCACCTTCTTCCACTGGGGGCTGCACGCCTGGGCGGTGTATGCGGTGGTGGCGCTGTCGCTGGCCTACTTCGCGTACCGGCATGGATTGCCGCTGCGCATGCGCTCGGCACTGTATCCGCTGATCGGCGAACGCATCCACGGCTGGATCGGGCACGCGGTGGACGCGTTCGCGGTCCTGGGCACGATTTTCGGCCTGGCGACGTCGCTGGGCCTGGGGGTGATCCAGATCAACTCCGGCCTGAACTACCTGTTCGGGCTGCACATTGGCACCGGCGTGCAGGTGGGCCTGATCGCGGCCATCACCGTGGTCGCGACGCTGTCGGTGTTCTCGGGGCTCGATCGCGGCGTGCGCCGGCTGTCGGAGTTCAACATGCTGCTGGCCATCGCGCTGCTGCTGTTCGTGATGCTGACCGGCCCCACCATCCACCTGCTGCAGGCACTGGTGCAGAACACCGGCATGTACGTGTCCAGCGTGTTTGCGATGACCTTCAACCTGTATGCCTACGAACCCACTGGCTGGATCGGCGGATGGACGCTGTTCTACTGGGGCTGGTGGATTGCGTGGTCGCCGTTCGTGGGCATGTTCATCGCGCGCATCTCGCGCGGCCGCACCATCCGCGAGTTCGTGGTCGGCGTGCTGCTGGTGCCGATGGGGTTCACCTGCCTGTGGATGACCGTCTATGGCAACAGCGCGCTGCACATGATCCTGTTCGGCGGCGATACCGCGCTGGTGGATGCGGTGGCGGCCGACAGTTCGGTGGCGCTCTACCGGTTCCTGCAGGCGCTGCCCCTGGCGACGCTGACCTGCGGAGTGGCGACGCTGCTGGTGGCGGTGTTCTTCATCACCTCGGCCGACTCGGGCGCGCTGGTGATCGACATGCTGTCGTCAAAGGGCGAGGAGGAATCGCCGGTCTGGCAGCGGATCTTCTGGTCGGTGCTGGTGGGAGCCGTCGCCATCGCGCTGCTGGCGGCAGGCGGATTGGTCGCACTGCAGGCGGCCACCATCGCCGCGGCGCTGCCCTTCACCGTGGTAATGATCCTGGCCTGCATCGGCATGCTGCGGGCAATGCGCCTGGACGTGGCCAAGCGCGAAGCCGTACGCGGCGCACGCAGCCTGCCGCCCGGCATGGGCGTGCACACCGACTGGCGCGCACGCCTGCGCACCCTCGTGCAGCAGCCGCACCGAAGCGACGTGCTGGCGTTCCTGAAGGCGGACGTGATGCCCGCGCTGCATGATGTCGCGGCGGAACTGCGTCGCCAGGGCATCCTCGCCGAGGCGGCCGAGGGTGAAGACGGCCGCGTGTGGCTGCAGGTGGGGCATGGCGCGGAAATGGATTTCTTCTACTCGGTGCGGCCACGCGCGTACGAGCCGCCTTCGTTCGTCCTGGGCGACCCGCGCCGTGGCGCCACCGCCACCGCCCAGTCCTGCCGTGCCGAGGTACACCTGCGCGAAGGCGGACAGGACTACGACATCATGGGCTGGCGCCGCGAGGACGTGATCCACGACGTCCTCGACCAGTACCGGCGCCATATGCACTTCCTCGACGCGGTGCGTTGAGGGCCTTCAGTGCGGGCGACGCATCCGCTGGTGCGATGAGCCGCGGGCCAAGGAGCGCGCTGGCGTGCGCTCAGTGCGCAGCGACCTCGGACCTGCGCAGTTCGTCGCGCACCCAGCCGTCGATCATCCGCTTCTCGTAGTACAGGTTGTCGCGGCTGCCGGGGTTGCCGCCGCCCATGGTCAGGAAGCCGGTGTCACGCACCTCGCGGCTGCCTTCGGCGATCAGTTCGCCACCGGCGCCGTAGCGCTTGAACTGCAGCGCCATCGACGGCGGATAGTGGTCGCGCACGAAGCGCACGTCCTGCATGTGCATGCCGCGCCACGGCTCGTAGCGGCCGGCGCGATTGAGGTCGGTGATCGTCACCTCCAGCCGGTCGCCTTCCGGCAGGCGCTTCTCGGCGGACTTGCGCAGGTGTTCGGCCAGCTGCTCGACCCAGCTGCCCTGGGCGGCGCGCCAGCGATTGCCGCTGAACTTGAGGTCGGTGAACCCGGACGGGTCGGTCCACTGCACCTGCACCGGGCTTTCGCCGGACAGGCTGCGCGGCGCCTCAGGGTCGGTGACGTTGCGGGGTTTGGCGCTGACAGCGGCGGTCGCCAGCAGGACGACGACCAGCAACAGCAGGCGGGCGGAACGGCTCATGGCAAGGCTCCGGTGTGAACGCTGCGAGTCTGCGCCCGCCGGGCTTAACCGTCCACGACCCCGGGCGTCGCGATCCGCGTTCACGTGGTGCAGTCAGGCGGACACGCAATGATGCGGCCCGATCCCGCTGCCCGGACCCCTTGCATGAGCCCTCTGCTTTCGCCCCTGGTCGCGCTGGCGCTATGCCTGGCGGTCGTTCCCGCCCGCGCTGCCGACAGCACCGCGACCGAACTTGGCCCCGATGCGGTCAATGCCGCCACCGGCACCGGCGCGGCTGCCCTGCTGCGCGCACAGGTGTTGCTGGAGCGCGCGCATTTTTCCCCTGGCGAGATCGATGGTGGCGCCGGCACCAACACCAGCCGCGCGATCACGGCCTTCCAGCGCGCCCGTGACCTCCAACCCAGTGGCGAACTCGACGAAGCGACCTGGCAGGCGCTGGCCGCAGGGTCCACGCCGGCGCTGGTCACCTACACCCTCACCGCGGAGGACGTGGCCGGCCCGTTCCAGAAGATTCCCGAAGACACGATGGAGAAGGCCGGGCTCGACGCACTGGGCTACACCTCGGTGGAGGAGGCGCTGGGCGAGAAATTCCATGCCGCCCCGGCCCTGATCGCGCGGCTCAATCCCGACAAGCCGCTGAAGGCCGGGACGGAACTCGTCGTCCCCAACGTCATCGAGCTGCCTTCGCTGGCGCCGGCCGCCACCGTGGTGGTCGACAAGTCCGACTCGGTACTGCGCCTGCAGGACGAGGCCGGCAAGGTCTACGCCCAGTTTCCGGCCTCCACCGGCAGCGAGCACGACCCCTTGCCGATCGGCGAATGGACCATCCAGACAGTGGCCGAGGATCCGACCTTCCACTACAACCCCGAACTGTTCTGGGACGCCGATCCTGCGCACGCCAAGGCCACCCTGGCGCCCGGGCCGAACAACCCGGTCGGCAGCGTGTGGATCGACCTGTCCAAGCCGCACTACGGTATCCACGGCACGCCCGAACCGGCCCAGGTGGGCAAGACCCAGTCGTACGGCTGCATCCGCCTGACCAACTGGACGGCGCGCGCGGTGGCGGGTGCGGTGAAGGCCGGCACGCGCGTGCTGTTGGAAGAGTGAGGCGCGACCGGTGCGCTGGTTGACGGTCGGTGCGCTGCTGTTGCTGCTGGCGAATGTCGGTTGGTGGCTGCTGCGTGGCGAGGGTGGAGTGTCCTGGGAGCGCAGCCCGACGCGGGTGGCGACCGCGGCGCGCGATACCCCGCCGATGGCAGGGCCGCCGGCGAACGAGCGGGCCGCTGTCTCCGGTCCGGGACTGCCGCCTCCGCCTGCCGGTGCCAGCAGGCCTGCATCCTCGATGGTGCACGCCCCTGGCACCAGCGGGCCGACCGGCCTGCTCGTGCCCGTGCAGGGCGTGGCGGCGGGCGATCTCCACGACACCTTCGGCGACGCCCGCGGCAGCGAACGCAGCCACGAAGCGCTGGACATCATGGCGCCGGCCGGCACGCCGGTACTGGCCGTCGCCGACGGGCATATCGAAAAGCTGTTCGACAGCGATCGCGGCGGACTGACCCTCTACCAGTTCGAACCGTCCGGTCGCTGGTCCTATTACTACGCACACCTGCAGGCCTACGCGCCGGGCCTGGCCGAAGGTGCAGCACTGAAGCGCGGCCAGGTGATCGGCTACGTGGGCAGTACCGGCAACGCCGATCCGGCGGCACCGCACCTGCACTTCGCCGTGTTCGCGCTCACGCCCGAGCGGCAGTGGTGGACCGGGACGCCGGTCAACCCGTATCCGCTGCTGGGCGGCAGCCCGCGACGCTGACAGCGGCCGGTTGGCGCGACGCTGGACGCGGCGGGCATTCGCGTGGCGGGCGCGACCGTGCGGGCACCCGCCGTCGGCGGGACGGCTCAGGCTGGCGCCCCCGAGATGCGCGCAACCTGCGCTGCAGCCTCAGTGCAGCAGCGGCTCCAGCGCCGGCCACACGTGGTCGAGCAGCTTGCCCTGCGCTTCCACGGTCGGGTGCAGGTTGTCGTCCTGGTAGGCGTTGCGGTCGAGGGCGATCGGGTCGAGCAGGAACGGCAGCAGGGCGGTGTCGAACAGATCGGACAGCTCGCGATAGTTGCGCTCGAAGCCGCGTGTGTAATCTTCGCCAAGGTTCGGCGGCATGCGCATGCCGATCAGCAGGACCCTGGCTCCGACGTGCTGTGAGGCGCCGATCATCCGCGCCAGGTTGCGCCGCGCTTCGTGCAGCGGCAGCCCGCGCAGGCCGTCATTGGCGCCCAGTGCGATGACCACCACCTCCGGCCGGTGTCGCAGCACTTCGCCAACGATGCGCGACGAGCCGCCGGCCGTGGTCTCGCCGCTGATGCTGGCGTTCACCACGCGCCAGCCAGGCCGCTCGCGGGCCAGCCGTTCGCCCAGCCGCGACACCCAGCCTTCGTGTGCGGCCATGCCGTAGCCGGCCGAGAGCGAGTCGCCCATCACCAGTACCGTGCGCGGCTGTTCTGCGGTGGTTGCCGACTGCGCCTGTGCGTATGCCGGCAGCAGCCCGAGCAGCAGCAGTAAACCGATGGCCCATTGCATCGGGCGCCGGACGACCGCATAAGGAGTGCTGGTGCGAGCCGGCAACGACCTGCCGCGCAGTCGGGACGCCCGCGTGCTCGCCCGGAACGGGGCGGGAATGCTGGTCGATCCCTGGCGCGGGCTGCTGAAGGACACCCCCCGCGGCCGCGGGAATGATGGCCTGTCCGGTGCCGCGTGCTGTTGCATCGAAACTCCTTTCCGTCGTGCGCATCGCGCCTGCGGTCCACGATAACCAATCCGGAATGAACATGGCCGACGCTCCAGCGCCCCACGCCGCCGCCGACCTCGCCCCAGCCGCCCCATCCCCCGTCCACGCCGCCGCGCCGGCCCTGCGCGTGCAGGATCTCGGCAAGCGCGTGGCGCTGCCCTCCGGCCCGCTGACCATCCTGGACGAGGTCGCGTTCGATATCGCCCGCGGTGAAGTGGTGGCCATCGTCGGCGCCTCGGGTTCGGGCAAGAGCACCCTGCTGTCGCTGCTGGCCGGGCTGGACACGCCCTCGACCGGCAGCGTGGCATTGGACGGCGAGGAGATCTCGAAGCTGGATGAGGACGGGCGCGCGCGCCTGCGCGGCGACAGGGTCGGCTTCGTGTTCCAGAACTTCCAGCTGCTGCCCTCGCTGACTGCGCTGGAGAACGTGATGCTGCCGCTGGAACTGCGCGGAGATGCCGACGCCGAGGCGCCGGCGCGCGCGATGCTGGGCAAGGTCGGACTGGGCGAGCGCCTGGGCCACTATCCCAGGCAGCTGTCGGGCGGCGAGCAGCAGCGCGTGGCGCTGGCGCGCGCGTTCGTGACGAAACCCTCGCTGCTGTTCGCCGACGAGCCCACCGGCAACCTCGACACGACCACCGGCCAGGCGATCATCGAACTGCTGTTCGCGATGAACGCCGATGCGGGCACCACCCTGGTGCTGGTGACGCATGACGACCACCTGGCCGCGCGCTGCCACCGCACGCTGCGGCTCGACAGCGGCCGGCTTGTCGCGGACGAGCTGCGATGAGCAGGCCATCGCGTCTCTCCACCCGGCCGCCATTCCCGCGAACGCGGGAATCCAGCGCACCCGTCCGGATGGCTCCGCGCCTGCGCGGGGATGACCGGGACATGGCGACAGGCGACGGCCGACACGCAGGCGACTGCGCGGCGGTGCGCGCATGAGGACGCTTGCCCTCGCCTGGCGCCAGCTGCGCCGCGACATCAAGGCCGGCGACATCCGCATCCTGTTCGCCGCGCTGGTGCTGGCCGTGGTGGCAGTCACGTCGGTCGGCTTCGTCACCGACCGCGCCGGGCGCGCGCTGGCGATGGAGGCCAACCGCCTGCTCGGCGGCGACGCGCTGGTACGCGGCGATGCGCCGATCAGCGGCGCGATCGACGAGGCCGCCAATGCACCCGGCCTGCAGCGCACGCAGACGGTCGAACTCGACAGCATGATCCGCGTCGGCACGGGCGGCGACGCGCAGCTGCGGCTGGGCGACCTGCGTGCGCTGGGCGAGGGCTTTCCGCTGCGTGGCAGCTTCCGCATCGCCGATGCCGATGGCGTCGAGCGCGATGCCGCCGCAGTGCCGGAGCCCGGCACGCTGTGGCTCAGTCGCGCCGGCGCCGACACGCTGGGTGCACGCGTCGGCGACAGCGTCGGCATCGGCACGCGCGAGCTGCGGCTGGCGGCGCTGGTACTGCAGGAGCCGGACGCGTCGATCGACTACTTCAACGTCGCGCCCAAGGCCTTCCTCAACCTCGCCGACCTCGCCTCGACCGGCCTGGTGCAGGAAGGCAGCCGCATCCGCTACCGGCTGGTGGTCGCCGGCGACGCGGCCGCGGTGGAGCGCTTCGCGACCACCGCGAACACCCACCTCGGCCGCGGCCAGCGCATCGAGACGATCACCGATGCGCGCCCGGAAGTGCGATCCGCGCTCGACCGGGCTGGCCGCTTCCTCGGCCTTGCCGCGCTGGTCTCGGTGGTGCTGGCCGCCGTCGCGGTCGCGATGGCCGCACGTCGCCACAGCGAGCGGCACCTGTCGGGCGTGGCGGTGATGCGCTGTCTCGGCGCACAGCAGCGCACCCTGGTCGGCATCCATGTCGGCGAGCTGCTGCTGCTCGGCTTGATCGCCTGCAGCGTTGGCGTGGCGATTGCGTTTGCACTGCAGTGGTCGGTGGCCGGCTGGCTGGGACAGGCGCTCAAGGTCGATATCCCGCCCGCCAGCGTTTGGCCGGCGCTGCACGGCTATGGCGTCGGCCTGGTGGTGCTGCTGGCCTTCGGTGCGCCGCCGGTGCTGGCGCTGCGCCGGGTGCCCGCGCTGCGGGTGCTGCGCCGCGATCTCGATGGGGCCGAACCTTCGGCCTGGATCGTCGCGCTGGCCGGCCTGGGCGGGCTGGCCGCGCTGCTGTGGTGGCAGGCCGGATCGGCCACGCTGGCCACGGCCATGCTGGTCGGCATCGCGTCGACGCTGGCGGTGCTGGCGCTGATGGCCTGGGCCCTGATCCTCGTGGTGCGACGCCTGCGTGGGCGCCTGCGTGGCGCCCTGCGCTACGGGCTGGCCAACGTCAGCCGTCGTGCTGGCACGTCGATCGCGCAGGTCAGCGCGCTTGGGCTTGGGCTGATGGCGCTTCTGCTGCTCACCTTCGTGCGCACCGACCTGCTCGACCGCTGGCAGCTGGCGCTGGCGCAGGACGCGCCCAACCGCTTCGTCATCAACGTGCAGTCTGACCAGATCGAACCGGTGCGCGCGTTCGTGGCCGCACGCGGAGTGGGCGAACCGGTGCTGTTCCCGATGGTGCGTGCGCGCCTGGTCGAGCACAACGGCAGCGCGGTGAGCGGCGCGGACTATGCCGGCCGGACCGGCGATGCCGACGAAGACCGGCAATCGCAGCGCCGCGCCGAGCGCGAGTTCAACCTGTCGATGGCCGACACGCTGCGCGACGACAACAAGGTCACCGCCGGCAGGTTCTGGGAGGCGGTGCCGGCGACGCCGGAGCTGTCGGTCGAGGAGGAGTTCGCCAACGGCCTGGGCTGGAAGATCGGCGACCGCATCGCGTTCGACATCGCCGGGCAGCGCTTCGAAGCGCCGATCACCAGCCTGCGCAGCGTGGAGTGGGAGAGCTTCCAGCCCAACTTCTTCGTGCTCGCCTCGCCCGGCGCGCTCGATGGTTACCCGGCCAGCTACATCACGGCGCTGCAGGTGCGAGCGGCGCAGTCGCGCTTTACCGCCGAGCTTGTGCAGGCCTTTCCCAACCTGTCGGTGATCGACGTCGACGCGGTGCTGGCGCAGGTGCGCTCGACTGCCGACCAGGTCTCGACCGTGGTCCAGGTGGTGTTCTGGTTCTCGCTGCTGGCGGGCGTGCTGGTGCTGCTGGCGGCGGTGAGCGCCAGCCAGGACGAGCGCCTGCTCGAAGGCGGCGTGATGCGCGCGCTGGGCGGTCGCCGTGGCCAGCTGCGGATGGCGCAGGTGTCGGAGTTCGCCGCGATCGGGCTGCTGTCGGGCCTGGTGGCGGCGATCGCCGCTTCGATCCTGTCGGGCATCATCGCCACCGAGGTATTCGACCTGCCCTGGCGCATGAACTGGACGCTGGCGGTGGTCGGCGGCGCGCTGGGCGTCGTGATGACCCTGCTGGCCGGCCTGTTCGCCACGCGGCGCGTGCTGGATGCGCCGCCGTCGGCGACGCTGCGGGAACTGCAGGGTTAAGGCCGGAGAACGATCGATGGACGAGGAAGCATTCGAGCTCGACGGCGAATTCGTCGAACTCAACCAGTTGCTCAAGCTGTGTGGCCTGGTCGACAGCGGCGGCGCGGGCAAGGCGCTGGTGGCCAGCGGCGCGGTGCGCGTGGATGGCGCGGTGGAACTGCGCAAGACCTGCAAGATCCGCGCGGGGCAGGTGGTCGAGGCCGAAGGCGTGCGGATCTCGGTGCGGCAGGGCTGAGGCGCGTCCAGCGCAGGTTTGCCCTGCCAGGCGTGGACAGCTCGACCCGGATGCGGCCTGCGGCCTTATCCGGGCTACGTGATCGGGCGGCGCGGCGCTTTGTGCAGGCGCGCCCCGAGGACCGTAGCCCGGGTAAGCGCAGCGCACCCGGGTGTCCGCTTGGGGCGAATGCACGGCCTCCACCCGGATGCGGCCTGCGGCCTTATCCGGGCTACGTGATCGGGCGGCGCGGCGCTTTGTGCAGGCGCGCCCCGAGGACCGTAGCCCGGGTAAGCGCAGCGCACCCGGGTATCCGGTTGGAGCGGATGCACGGCCTCCACCCGGATGCGGCCCGCGGCCTTATCCGGGCGAGGCGGTTGCGTTCTCCGGATCGCCGCATCGGCGGTGTGGCGGATGCCGCTCAGGCGTCCCAGCGTCGCAGCACCAGGCTGGCGTTGGTGCCGCCGAAGCCGAAGCTGTTGGACAGGACCGTAGCCCGGGTAAGCGCAGCGCACCCGGGTATCCGGTTGGGGCGGATGCACGGCCTCCACCCGGATGCGGCCCGCGGCCTTATCCGGGGCGATGCGGTTGCGTTCTCCGGGTCGCCGCGTCGGTGGCGTGGCGGGATGCCGCTCAGGCGTCCCAGCGTCTCAGCACCAGGCTGGCGTTGGTGCCGCCGAAGCCGAAGCTGTTGGACAGCACGGTGCGCAGCCCGGCATCGCGGCTCTCGCGCACCAGCGGCAGGTCGGCCGCTTCCGGGTCGACGTTCTCGACGTTGATCGAGCCGGCGATGAAGCCCTGCTGCAGCATCAACAGGCAGAAGATCGCCTCATGCACGCTGGTCGCACCCAGCGAGTGGCCGGTGAGCGACTTGGTCGAGGAGAACGGCGGCACAGCGTCGCCGAACACCGCCCGCATCGCGCGCAATTCGCTGACATCGCCGACCGGGGTCGAAGTGCCATGGGTATTGATGTAGTCGATGCCGCCGTCGAGGCCTTCGATCGCCAGCCGCATGCAGGCGATGGCGCCGTCGCCCGAGGGCGCGACCATGTCCTCGCCATCGGAGCTGGCGCCAAAGCCCACCAGCTCGCCCAGGATCGTGGCGCCACGCGCCTGCGCGTGCTCCAGGCTCTCGAGCACCAGCGCACCGCCGCCGCCGGCAATGACGAAACCGTCGCGATCGGCGTCGTAGGCGCGCGATGCGCGCTCCGGCGCGTCGTTGAACTTCGTGGACAGCGCGCCCATGCCGTCGAACAGCATGGCCATGCCCCAGCTGGATTCCTCGCCGCCACCGGCGAACACCACGTCCTGCAGCCCGGCCTGGATCTGCTGCGCGGCCACTCCGATGCAGTGCGCCGAGGTCGCGCAGGCCGAGGAGATCGAGTAGTTCAGGCCCTTGATGCCGAACGCCGTGGCCAGGCAGGCCGAGACGGTCGAGCTCATCGTGCGGGTGACCTGGTAGGGGCCGATGCGGCGGATGCCGCGCTCGCGCAGGGTGTCGGCCGATTCGATCTGGTTGGTCGGCGAACCGCCGCCCGAACCCATGATCAGGCCGGTGCGCGGGTGCGATACCTGCGCCTCGTCCAGCCCGGACTGCGCGATCGCATCGCGCAGCGCCAGGTAGGCATAGGCCGCCGCGTCGCCCATGAAGCGGCGCAGCTTGCGGTCGATCAGCGCCTCCAGGTCGACCTGGGGCATGCCCGAGACCTGGCTGCGCAGCCCCTTGTCGGCAAAGCCCTGGTCGAAACGGATGCCCGAGCGCCCTTCGCGCAGTGCGCTGCTGACGGTCTCCAGGTCGTTGCCCAGGCACGAGACGATGCCCGCCCCGGTGATCACCACACGGCGTGGGCCCAGCGCCAGGCTCATGACGCGCCTTCCCGCTGGAACAGGCCCACACGCAGGTCGTTGGCGGTGTAGATCTCGTTGCCGTCGCAGTACATGCGCGCGTCGGCGATGGCCAGGATCAGCTTGCGCCGGATCACCCGCTTGATGTCGATCTCGTAGCGCACGAGCTTCGCATCCGGTCCGACCTCGCCGGTGAACTTCACTTCGCCCGCGCCCAGTGCACGGCCGCGGCCGGGCAGCTTCTGCCAGGTGAGGTAGAAGCCGACCAGCTGCCACATCGCGTCCAGGCCCAGGCAGCCGGGCATCACCGGATCGCCGCTGAAGTGGCACTGGAAGAACCACAGGTCCGGACGGATGTCGAGTTCAGCCTCGACCCGGCCCAGCCCATGCGGGCCGCCGTCATCGTCGATATGGGTGATGCGGTCGAACATCAGCATCGGCGGCAGCGGCAGGCGGCCGCTGCCGGGGCCGAAGAGCGTGCCCTCGCCGGAGGCGATCAGCTGTTCGTAATTGAAAGAGTCCTTCATCGGGCGGGGTACGGCTCACGCTGCGCAGGACGGTGAAGTATCGCGGAAATGCGTCGCGAACGGCACCTGCCGGACGGGTCCGATTGTCCCGGGACCGGGCCCGCGGCCGTCCGGGGGGTCCCGCGATCCGCCGCCCGCGCCCTGGCAGGGGCGCGTCGGCGTCGGCCGGGTTACTTCGTCTGCCGCGTCAGGTAGTAGGCGGCCAGGTTGCCGATCCCGGTGGCCGCCAGCAGGATCGCGAACAGGCCCGGGGAGGCGTCTTCCCACGAGAAGGCCTCGAGCAGGCCGAAGCCGATGGCCAGTGCGACCAGGATCACGCCCCAGCGCAGCGAGGCCTGGCGGCGCCGGGTTTCCTCGCCCTCGATGAGGGTGCGCAGCATCTCTTCCGATCCGTTGGACTGGACCATCTGCTTGCGCGCCCGGGCATCGACCACGGCCTTGATCGACAGGTAGATGCAGATGAACAGGATGATGGGGATGAGCATGTCGAGTTGCATGGCGGTAGTCCTGTCGGGTGGAGGCGTACGTTGGCTTCGGGACAGGAGATGCGGGCCGGGCCCCGGCGGTTGCAGTCGGACCACGCCGGGAACGGGAGCAGGCGCTTGCAACCGTCCGCGCCGCGGGCGTATCCCTGTCCGGGATGACCGTCCTGCCGCCCGCCGATGATCCACTTGCCGCCGATCGTGCCCTGGTCGCGGCCGTGCTGGCCGGCACTCCGGGCGCGTTCGAACGGCTGGTGCGCGACTACCAGGGCCTGTGCTGGCACGTGATCGACCGCATGGTGCGCCACCCGGACGACACCCGCGAACTCTGCCAGGACGCCTTCCTGCGCGTGCACCAGGCCCTGCACCAGTACCGCGGCGACAGCGCGCTGAAATCCTGGATCGCGCAGGTCGCCTGGTCGGTGGCCAGGCGGCACCTGGAGAAGAAGCGCATCCCGATCGCCGAATCGCCCGCCAGCGAGGACGGGCCTTCGCTGCTCGACACCGTCGGCGACGACTTCGATCTGGAGGCCGCGACCGCCGACGACGAGGTGGTGGGCCTGCTGCATGCGGCGATCGGCCGGCTGCCACCGCTGCAGCGCACCCTGCTCACGCTGTATCACCTGGAGGAAATGCCGGTCGGCGAGATTTCACGGGTGACCGGAATTGCCGAAGGTACGATCAAGAGCCATCTGTTCCGCAGCCGCAAGTTACTGCGCGGGCTGCTGGAGTCGACCATGGGAGTTTTCGCCGCATGAACAAGCATCCGTCCCACCCTGCTGATCCGCCACCTGTCGACGAGACCGACTGGCAGGTCCAGGAGCAGGCCCTGTCGATGTCCTCGGGTCGCCGCGCCGATCTCCTGCTGGCGCGCGCCCTGCGCACCCTGCCGGCGTCGCAGCCACCGCCAGGGTTTGCCGAGGCGGTGGCGCGCGTGGCTGCCGCAGGGACGCTCGCGGCCGGCGCGGCCGATACGCGTCTGGAACGGATCCTGCTCCACGGCCTGCTGGGCCTGCTCGCCCTGGCTTCGCTGGGGGCGATGGCCTGGTACGGCAGCCAGTGGTGGACGCTGACCAGCCAGGCGCTGGGTGCGGGCGCTGCGCAATGGGCGCTGGTCGGCGCGGCCTGCCTGCTGCTGTCCTGGCTGCCCGAGGCCGCGCGTCGTCTGCAAGGCGGTCGCATGCCCGTTCCCGCCTAGGACAGGCGGGCAGGGGTCCCACAGGGCGCTGGCGCCGCCTGGCCTGGGCGGCGCCTGGTCTCGACGGGCGAGCGGTGGTTCAGTCCACGGTCTGCAGGTCCACCTCGAAGCGTCGTGCATAGTCGCGTTCGTTGCTGACCCGCATCACCTCGGCGCGGTCGAAATCCGGCGCGCCGTAGACCGCGCAGGTGATGCCCGCTTCGGAACGCCCCACTGCCTGCAGCCGGTAACGGGACTGGCCGCTGCCGGTCTCCGGCGGGTAATGCATCGGCGGCTCGCTGCCGTCGATATCGAGCTCGCCATTGTCGATCACTCCGCCGACGAACAGTGCACGCATGGCGCCTTCTCCTGTCATTGCCTGCCAACAGACTGCGGGCAGGGATGTTCGGTTGCGGTCAAGACCGCGTCTGTCGGGCGTTCCGCCTGTCGTGCGGACACCCCGCTAGAATCGTGCCCCGTCCCGCGCCCCGACCGCAATGCCCGATCCCGCCCTCGATGCACTGATGCTGCCCTTCGCCAGTGGCCAGATCTCCTGGCCCGACGCGGGAGCGCTGTTCCTGCGTGCCCGCAGCGGCGCTGCCCTGCATGCGCATGCGCCACGTACGCTGGTGTGCGAGCAATCGTTCCGGCCCGAACACGATGCGCTGCAGCGCGCCGGCTTTCCCACCCGCGCCGCAGGCGAGGACAGCGCGCCGCTGCTGCTGCTGCTGCCCCCGCGCCAGCGCGACGAGGCGCGCGCGCTGCTGGCCCATGCGCTGGCGCGCACCGCGCCCGGCGGCAGCATCGTCGCGGCCATGCCCAACGATGCCGGTGCCCGCTCCGGCCAGGCCGACTTTGAAGCCCTGCTGGGCGGCGCGTCGGTGCAGAGCAAACACAAATGCCGGGTGTTCTGGGCCAGGGTCGACCGGGCCGATGCGGCCTTGGCCGACGCCTGGCGCGGGCTGGATGCGCCGCGGCCGATCCTCGGCGGCCCACACCTCAGCCGCCCGGGCGTGTTCGCCTGGGACCGGGTCGACCGGGCCTCGGCCCTGCTGGCGCGGCACCTGCCGGCAACGCTGTCCGGCCACGGCGCCGACCTCGGTGCCGGCTGGGGCTACCTCTCGGCCCAGGTGCTGGAGCGCTGCCCGGGCGTGACCGCGCTGGACGTGATCGAAGCCGAGCTGCGCGCGCTGGACTGCGCGAAGGCCAACCTGGCCGCGCATGCGCCGCGGGTCGCGCTGGACTACCTGTGGCACGACGTCACCGCCGGATTGCCGCGCCGCTACGACTTCGTGGTCAGCAATCCGCCCTTCCACGCGCTGCGCGGAGAGCCGCGTCCCTCGATCGGCCGTGCCTTCATCGACGCGGCTGCCGACGCCCTGCGCCCGGGCGGCGCGCTGTGGCTGGTGGCCAACCGGCAGCTGCCCTACGAGGAGATCCTGGCGAACAGGTTCACGCACCTGCGCGAAGTGGCGCAGGAGGGCGGCTTCAAGGTGATCAGTGCGGCGAGGGGACGATGAGCGCAACTGCGGTGAAGCTGCTCAGGCACATCGCCAACCTCGGCTATGGCAGCCGCCGGGAAGTGCAGTGGATGTTCCGCGAGGGGCGCATCACCGACGCCGCGGGCGAGGTGCTGTACGCCGACGACCGGGCGGCGCACGACAACGTCCGCATCGACGGCGAGCCGCTCGATCCTGCCCCGGGCATGGTGCTGATGCTGCACAAGCCGGTGGGCTGCACCTGCTCGGCCAAGGGCCCCGGTCGCCTGGTCTATGACCTGCTGCCGCCGCGTTTCCGCCTGCGCGATCCGGTGCTCTCCACGGTGGGCCGACTCGACCGCGACACCAGCGGGCTGCTGCTGATGACCGATGACGGCCAGCTGCTGCACCGGATCATCTCGCCCAGGTCGAACCTGGCCAAGACCTACGAGGCCACACTGGCCGCGCCGCTGCGCGGCGACGAGGCGACGCTGTTCGCCAGCGGCAAGCTGATGCTGGAGGGCGAAAAGACGCCGCTGCGGCCGGCCACGCTCGAGGTGGTCGACGCGACCCACGCGCGGCTGTCGATCACCGAGGGCCGCTACCACCAGGTGCGGCGCATGTTCGCGGCGGTGGGCAACCATGTCGAGGTGCTGCACCGTTCGCGCGTCGGCGGGCTGGAACTTGGTGGCCTGGTGGAAGGGCAATGGCGGCTGCTCGATGCCGCCGACCTGGCGAGGCTGTTCGGCACGCAGGCGCCGTGAGCGACGTCGAGCCGCTGCCGTTCTGGCCCGACGCGGTGGTGTTCGACATGGACGGGCTGATGCTCGACAGCGAGCGCGCGATCACCGACTGCATGGCGCGCGCCGCGGCAGAGGCCGGGCACGCGCTGCCACAGTCGCTGTGGCTGGAGCTGGTGGGCACCGGCGAGGCGGCGTGCCGGGCCATCCTCAGGCAGCGGCTGGGCACCGCCGACGCCGACGCCATGCTCGCGCGCGCCGATACGCTCTACGACGTGGTAGTCGATGCAGGCGTGCCGCATCGTCCGGGCATCGTGGAGCTGCTGGACTGGCTGGTGCAGCGCGACGTGCCGCGCGCGGTGGCAACCTCGACCGCGCGCCCGCTGGCGCTGCGCAAGCTGCGCAAAGCTGGCCTGCTCGACCGCTTCGACGCGATCTGCACCAGCAGCGACGTGGCCCGCCCCAAGCCTGCGCCGGATGTCTACCTGCTGGCCGCGGCCGAACTCGATGTCGCGCCCGCGCGCTGCCTCGTGCTCGAGGACTCGCCCACCGGCGTGCGCGCCGCGCTGGCGGCCGGGATGATCCCCGTGCAGGTCCCCGACATGGTCGCGCCCGACGCCGCCGTGCGCGGGCTCGGCCACCGTATCGTCGCCTCGCTGGCGGACGCGCAGCGCCTGCTGGAAGCCAGGGACCGCATGCCGATTCCCGAGCGATAGCGCCCATGGCGCTCGTGCGGCAACCGGTCGCGGCTGAAGCCGCTCCTACGCGGCGCCGGGCGAGGTGCCGTCTTCGGGATCTTCCAGCAGCGCCCGCCAGCCCTCGAAGCCCAGGGCGCGCACGCTGGCGATGTTGCGTTCGATGATCCCGTCCGGATCCGGGTAGGCCTCCACCGCGCGGTCCACGCTGGCCTCGCGCAGCAGGTGCAGGATCGGGTAGGGCGCACGGTTGGTCAGGTTCTCGACGTCGTCGGGCGCGCTGTCGGCGAACTGGTAGTGCGGGTGGAAGCTCGCCACCTGCAGCTCTCCGTCCAGTTCCAGCGTCTCGACCAGCGCGTCGGCATCGCCGAGGAAGTCGTTGTAGGCGATGAAATCGCCCAGCACCTGCGGATGTACCAACAGGGTGGTGTCGATGGTCTCGGCGGGCGTGTCGCGCAACAGGGCCAGTTCCTCGCCCAGCTGTTCGAGCAGGGCGCGCTCGGTGCTGGCGTCGCTGACCACGATGCGCACCTGGCCCTTGGCGTACACCGCCTTGGCGAAGGGGCACAGGTTCAGGCCGATCACCGCGCGCTCGAGCCAGCGGCGGACCTCGCGCTCGACCTGCGCGGCGTCGGGCGCGTACTCAGTCACGGAAGTTGTCGAACTGCAGCGGAAGCTCGAACTCCTCGCCGCGCAGCAGCGCCATCGCGGCCTGCAGGTCGTCGCGCTTCTTGCCGGTCACGCGCAGCTTGTCGCCGTTGATCTGGCTGTCGACCTTGAGCTTGGCGTCCTTGAGCTTGCCCTGGATCTTCTTGGCCAGCTCGCGCTCGATGCCCTGGCGCACTGTCACCTTCTGCCGCGCGCCGGCGACGTTGGTGTCGATGTCGCCGAACTCCAGGCAGCGCGCGTCGATCTTCCGCGCGACCAGGCGCGCACGCAGGATGTCGGTCATCTGCTGCAGCTGGAATTCGCTGGGCGCGGACTGGGTGATCAGCGCGTCCTCGCGTTCGAACTTGGCCTCCACGCCCTTGAAGTCGAAGCGGGTGGAGAGTTCGCGGTTGGCCTGGTCGACCGCGTTGATCAGCTCGTGGGTATCGACTTCGGACACGATATCGAAGGAGGGCATGGCGGGGCTCGGAAAGTCGGGGAGGAATGCCGGACGGATCCCAGGTGCTGTCATCCCGGGCGCAGCGATCTGCTGCAGGGTGCGGGTCGAAGCAGATCCCTCGCTGCGCTCGGGATGACACCACGTGGTTGCGTGCCGCGGACGCTAGGTTACCCCACGGTTGCGCCAGCAACGGATGCGCGCACGCCGGCCAGCCCGTAACGTGTCGCGCTTCCGGCACGGACACCCCCGACGCGTGACCCCATCCCCCACCATCGCCATCGTCGGCAGCGCCGGCACCTACGGCCGCTGGCTGCGCGGTTTCTTCGAACGGCGCATGGGCTTGCGCGTGCTGGGCCACGATCCCGGCGACCCGCACAGCGATGCGCCCGAGGTGCTGCTCGAACAGGCCGACGTGCTGCTGTTCGCCACGCCGATCCGGGCGACCGCGGCGGTGATCGACGACTACGTGCGCCGCTCGGCGGGGCGCGAGGCCGGCCGCCTGTGGCTGGACATCACCTCGATCAAGCAGGGCGCGGTGGAGGCGATGCTGCGTTCGCGCGCCGAGGTGGCCGGCCTGCACCCGATGACCGCCCCGCCCAAGGCGCCGACGCTCAAGGGCCGCGTGGTGGTGGTGTGCGAGGCGCGCGTGGCGCGCTGGCGGCCGTGGCTGCAGGGCATGCTCGACGCGCTGGAAGGCGAATGCGTGCAGGCCAGCGCCGAGGCGCACGACCGGATGATGGCGCTGGTGCAGGCGATGGTGCACGCCTCGCACCTGGCCCAGGCGGGCGTGCTGGGCGAATACGCCGACGACCTGGGCGGGCTGCAGGCAATCATGCCGTTCCGCTCGGCGTCGTTCGAGCTCGATGCCGCGATCGCCGCGCGCATCCTGTCGCTCAATCCGGCCATCTACGAAGAAATCCAGTTCGGCAACCGGCACGCGGCCGGGATGCTCGACCGGCTGCTGGCCCAGCTGTCGGAGCTGCGCGACCTGGTGCGCCAGGGCGACGATGCGGCGCGCGCACGCTTCCGCGCGCGCTTCCTGCACAGCCGAGAAGCGTTTGGCGACAGGGCCCTGGCCGACGGCAACTACGCCTACGAGCGGGTCGGCTACCTGCTGGCCGACCTGGTGACCCGGCGCTACGCCAGCGTGCACCTGCCCGAGGACCGGCCGGGCTCGCTGCGCAGCCTGCTGCATGTGTTCGAGCGCCACGGGGTCAGCCTGGAGTCGATCCACTCCTCGCGCACCCCGGCCGGCGAGGTGCACTTCCGGATCGGCTTCGTCCGCGATACCGATCCGGCCGCCCTGGCCGCGGCGGTGGCCGAGATCGACGCCGATGGGCTGGGCCATGTGCTGGAGGCCGGCTGAAGGGCGCCGGATGCGGCATCATCACGGTTTCGCCGACGCCGAGCCCTCCATGATCCCCGCCTATGCCGCCCAGGCCGCCGGTTCGCCGTTGGCGCCTTTCGCCATCGAGCGCCGCGCGCCCGGGCCACGCGACGTGCAGATCGACATCCTGTATTGCGGCGTCTGCCATACCGACATCCACCAGGCGCGCGACGAGTGGGGCGGTTCGATCTTCCCGATGGTGCCGGGCCACGAAATCGTCGGCCGGGTGTCGGCGGTCGGTGCGCAGGTGGACCGTTACCAGGTCGGCGATGCGGTCGGCGTGGGCTGTTTCGTCGACTCGTGCCGCGCCTGCCCGCAGTGCCGCGCCGGCCAGGAGCAGTACTGCGACGAAGGCATGACCGCCACCTACAACTCGCGCGAGCGCAGCAGCGGCGCGCCGACCTACGGCGGCTATTCCACCCGCATCGTGGTCGACCAGGACTACGTGCTGCGCATTCCCGAGGGCATCCCGCTGGATCGCGCCGCGCCGCTGCTGTGCGCGGGCGTGACCACCTGGTCGCCGCTGCGCCATTTCGGCGTGGTCGCCGGGCACCGCGTGGCGGTGATGGGCCTGGGCGGGCTGGGCCACATGGCGGTGAAGCTGGCGGTGGCGATGGGCGCCGAGGTGACCGTGCTCAGCAGCAGCGAATCCAAGCGTGCCGATGCGCTGGCGCTGGGCGCGCAGGATTTCGCCACCACCGGCGATGGCCGCGCGTTCAAGAGCCATGCGCGCCAGTTCGACCTGATCATCGACACGGTCTCGGCGCCGCACGACTACAACGCCTGCGTGGGCATGCTCAGGGTCGACGGCACCCTGGTACTGCTGGGCATGCCCGATCCGTCGCCGGTGTCGGCGTTCCCGCTGGTTTCCAAGCGTCGCCGCATCGCCGGCTCGATGATCGGCGGCATCGCCGAGACCCAGCAGATGCTCGAGTTCTGCGCGGTGCACGGCATCGCCGCGGACATCGAACTGATCGCCATCGACCAGGTCAACGAGGCCTTTGATCGGATGCTGCGCGGCGACGTGCGCTACCGCTTCGTGATCGACACGGCCACGCTGGGCCGCTGATGGCTGGGGCCGCCGAGCTGCGCCCGGGCACGGCGGCGGCGTGGATGCTCGTCGCCGGGGTGCTGTTCGCGTTCATGGACGCGGGCATGAAGTGGCTCTCGACCGACTATCCGCCGTTCCAGGTGGCGGCCCTGCGCAGCCTGTCGGCGCTGCCGCTGGTGGCGCTATGGATCCTGGCGCGCGGCCGCGCCCATACGCTCCTGCGCGTGCACTGGCCGCTGCACCTGCTGCGTGGCGTGCTGGGCGTGGGCATGATGGTCGGCTTCGTCTACGGCCTGGCGCGGATGCCGCTGTCGACCGCCTACGCGATCGTGTTCGTGGCGCCGCTGATGGTCACCGCGCTGGCGGTGCCGCTGCTGGGCGAGAAGGTCGGTCCGCGCCGCTGGGCCGCGATCGCCGTGGGCCTGGCCGGCGTGCTGGTGGTGCTGCGCCCGACCGGCGCCGGCGTGGCCACCACCGCAGGCCTGGTCGTGGTGCTGGCGGCGCTGTGCTATTCGATCGCCGCGATCACGGTGCGCAAGCTGGCCCTGCGCGACAGCCCCGAGGCGATGGTGTTCTGGTTCCTGGTGCTGCTGGCGGTGTTCGCCGGCACGGTCGCCGCGTTCGACTGGCGGCCGGTGCAGAGCGGCCACCTGTGGGTGATCGCGATGGTCGGGCTGACCGGCGCGCTGGGCCAGGTGGCGCTGACCTACGCCTTCCGGTTTGGCCAGGCCAGCCAGATCGCGCCGCTGGAGTACGCCGGCCTGATCTGGGTGGTGCTGATCGACCTGGCCGTGTGGCAGGCGCTGCCCGACGGCATGACCTGGCTGGGCGCGGCGATCATCGTGGCCAGCGGGCTGTACCTGATCCGCCGCGAGCGGGTGGTGGGTGCGGCCCACGAGCCAGGTACCGCGCAGACGCCACCGCCGTGATCCCGCGCCCATGCCGCTGCTGCTGATTCCGGCCCTGCTGCTGGGCGTCTTGGTCCTGGTGCTGCTGCTGTGGCCGCTTGGGTTGTGGCAGCGCTATCGCAGCGGGCGTGCGCGCAGGCGGGCACGGCCGGGCTGGGTGAGGTTCAACGCGGCCGGGTTGCTGCTGTCGTCCGCGCTGTTCGTGGCGGGCGCGGCGTTCGCCGGGATCTGGATCGGGGGGGCTGCCTGGAATGCGGGCGCCGGCCTGCTGGCCGGACTTGCGACCGGAGCGGCGGGGCTGTGGCTGGCGCGGTTCGAGGCCGGCAACGGGCAGCTCCACTACACCGCCAATGCCTGGCTGGTACTGGCGCTGACGGGGCTGGTCGCGGCGCGCGTGGCGCTGGCTGCATGGCAGGCCTGGCATCGCGCCTTTGAAGGCGTGCCTGCGCCGGTGCCGTGGCCATGGCTGGCCCAGCCGGCCAGCCTGTGGGCGATGGCCGGGCTGTTGCTGGGCTACCACCTGGCGTTCACGCTAGGCCTGCGCCGCAAGCTGCGCAGGCTGGGGATGCTGCGGCGGCGCTGAGGTGGCCGATCCGGGGGCTGGATGGGGCGAGCTCTGTTCCCTCGCCACGGCGGCGGTAAAACCGCAGGCCAGAAACGGCAACGGACCCTTGCGGGTCCGTTGCCTTGGCGCTGTTGCGGGGCGCGAGTCAGAAGCGGGCGCCGATACCGAAGCCGACCGTCCACGGGTCGAAGCCGACATCGCGCTCGACCGTCTGGCCGGCGACCTTGACGTCCGCATCGCCGTCCAGGTAGCGCGCGTCGAGACGGGCGAACCAGGTCGGGTTGATGTTGATGTCCACGCCGGCGGTGCCGATCGCGCCCTTGGGCGTGGTCATGCTGACGTGGTCACCACTGCCGATCCGTTCGTTGCTGATGTTGGTCTGGTGGTAGCCCAGGCCCAGGAACGGGCGGAAGGTGTTGTCGGCCGCGCCGAAGTGGTACTGGCCGCTCAGCGCGATCGGCTGCGAATCGACGGTACCGAGGTTGCCGGCGTCGCTGCGCACGCGGTGGTTGAACTTGTCGGCCGCGCCCCAGAGTTCGACGCCAATATTGTCGTTGACGTGCCAGGTCGCGCTCAGGGTCGGCGCGACGTCGCCGCGGACCTCGGCGCCCAGCGGATCGGCATCGGGTTCGAGGATGGTGGCGCTGCCGACCACGGAAAAGCGCTTGCCGGAGGCGGTGTCGCCATCCTGCGCAAAGGCGGCCGGGGCGACCAGGAGGGCGGCGATGGCGGCGGAAAGGCCGTAAAGACGCATGGACTGCATGGGGGACTCCTCAGTGGTTGTTGTAGTGCGCCCTTGAGGTGGGCGGCGCCTACCGTAGGCAGCCGGGGATGAACACCCGCCGTTGCGCGGGATGAATGCGCGGCCGTCGTCCGGCTGCTGTTCATCGCGGTGATCGATGCGTCCGGGACGCGCTTGCAACGCGCAACCCTGCGAATCGCGCAACGATGCGGCCTGTGCGCTGCCGGCGACTGGGCGCATGGCGAAGTCGCAATGGCGCGGATGTGAACGCCGACTGCCCGGGCCTGCCGGTGGATCCCGGCGCAGGCGGACGTTGCAGGCGAAACCTTGCGCGTCCACGTGATGCAGGCGGCGCAGTGCGCCGACGTATCGTGGCCGTCGCCAGGCCGCGCGAATTCCGATACCCGCTGCAAACCCGCAGGTTTCCCGCCCCAGCCGGCACCCTGGAAGGCGGGCGGCCTGGGTGCCGATTGGCGGTCGGCGGGCCATGCCGCCACAATAGGAATCCCCTTGCGCCTGGAGAGGGCCGGATGGCCGACCTCAAAGAATCACGTGTCCCCGATATCGGTGGCTACGACGATGTTCCCGTCATCGAGGTGCTGGTCGCGGTGGGCGACACGGTCGCGAAGGACCAGGGCCTGGTCACGCTGGAGTCGGACAAGGCGACGATGGAAGTGCCGTCCGCCCATGCCGGCGTGGTGAAGGAGCTGAAGGTCAAGGTGGGCGACACCATCTCCGAAGGTGGCGTCGTTGCGGTGATCGAAGCCGCCGGGGCCGCGGACGAGGTGGCGCAACCCGCGCCGAAGGCCGCGCCCGCCGCCGCGCCGGTGCCGGCGCGCGCGAAGGAGCCCGATCCGGTGGTGGAGCCGGTTGCCGTCGGCGACCGTCCCGATCGCCTCGCCCAGGCCTCGATCGACGCCCAGGCAAACCGCGCGCCCGCGTCCGGCCAGCCGCCAGTCCGCTTCGAGGCCGATGCGCTGATTCCCGGCAAGGTGCCCTACGCCAGTCCCGCGGTGCGCCTGTTCGCACGCGAGCTGGGCGTGGACCTGTCGCGGATCGCCGGCACGGAGAAGGGTGGGCGGATCACCAAGGAGGACGTGCAGAAGTACGTCAAGGGCGCACTCGCGGGCGGTACGACCGCAGCAGCGGGCGTCGCTACCGGCGGTGGCGCGGGCCTGAACCTGCTGCCCTGGCCGAAGGTGGACTTCTCCAAGTTCGGCGAGATCGAGGAAAAGCCGCTGTCGCGGATCAAGAAGATCTCCGGCGCCAACCTCGCGCGCAACTGGGCGATGATCCCGCACGTCACCCAGCACGACGATGCCGACATCACCGATCTCGAAGCGCTGCGCGTCGCGCTCAACAAGGAGAACGAGAAGGCCGGCATCAAGCTGACCATGCTCGCCTTCCTGATCAAGGCCAGCGCCAACGCGCTGCAGAAGTTCCCCGATTTCAACGCATCGCTCGATGCCGCCGGCGAAACGCTGACGCTCAAGAAGTACTGCAACATCGGCTTCGCCGCCGATACGCCCAACGGCCTGGTGGTGCCGGTGGTGCGCGATGTCGACAAGAAGGGCGTGCTGCAGATCAGCCAGGAGATGGGCGATCTGGCCAAGAAGGCGCGTGACGGCAAGCTTGGCCCGGCCGACATGTCCGGCGGCTGCTTCTCGATCAGCTCGCTGGGCGGGATCGGCGGCACCGCGTTCACGCCGATCGTCAACGCACCCGAGGTCGCCATCCTCGGCGTCTCCAAGTCGGCGATGAAGCCGGTCTGGGACGGCGCGCAGTTCCAGCCGCGGCTGGTCCTGCCGCTTTCGCTGAGCTACGACCACCGCGTGATCGATGGGGCCGCCGCGGCCCGGTTCACCGCATACCTCGCGCAGCTGCTCGCGGACATGCGCCGCGTGCTGCTGTAGCACCGGCGCGGGCGCGCTGGGCGGCGTCGACCGGCCTGCGGGATCCACATTGCGCGATGAGGCGGGCCACGGCCCGCCCGACCAGAGGAACAGAGCATGGCGAACACGGTTGAAGTAAAGGTGCCCGACATCGGTGGCTACGATGACGTGCCGGTGATCGAGGTCCTGGTCGCGGTTGGCGACACGGTGGCCAAGGACCAGGGCCTGGTGACGCTGGAGTCGGACAAGGCCTCGATGGAGGTGCCGTCCTCGCACGCCGGCGTGGTCAAGGAACTGAAGGTCAAGCTCGACGACACGGTGTCGGAAGGCAGCGTGGTGGTGGTGCTGGAAGTGGAGGGCGCGTCGGCCACGGCGGCTCCTGCGCCTGCGGAACAGGCTGGCCAGGCGGCTCCCGCCGCGTCGGCCGCACCGCAGCCGGCTCCGGCAGCCGCGCCGGGCAGCCAGCACAGCGCGGCGAGCGGCGGCCTGGTCGAGGCCACCGTGCCCGACATCGGCGGCTACGACGACGTGCCGGTGATCGAAGTGCTGGTCGCGGTCGGCGATACCGTCGCCAAGGACCAGGGCCTGGTCACGCTGGAATCGGACAAGGCGACGATGGAGGTGCCGTCCTCGCACGCCGGCGTGGTCAAGGAACTGCGGGTCAAGGTGGGCGACACGCTGTCGGAAGGCGGCGTGGTCGCGCTGATCGAGGCCGAGGGCGACACGCCCCCCTATGCACGCCCTGCGGAGAAAGTGGCCCCGGGCAGCAAGCCGCCGGTGGCGCCCTCGCACCGCACGCCGGCCGGGCCGGCGCCGGAAGCGGCGGCCGCCTCCGGCCGCAAGGCCGACGTCGAATGCGCGGTGGTGGTGCTGGGCGCCGGTCCGGGTGGCTACACCGCCGCGTTCCGCGCGGCCGATCTCGACCTCGATACCGTGCTGATCGAGCGCTATGCCGCGCTCGGCGGCGTCTGCCTCAACGTGGGCTGCATTCCGTCCAAGGCGCTGCTGCATGCGGCCGACGTGATCGACCAGGCCGCGCATGCCAGCGACTACGGCGTCGACTTCGGCAAGCCGAAGATCAATCTCGATACCCTTCGCGGCTACAAGGAAAAAGTGGTCGGCCAGCTCACCAAGGGCCTGGCCGGCATGGCCAAGCAGCGCAAGGTGCGCGTGCTGCAGGGCAGTGGCAGGTTCGTCTCGGCCAATGAAATCGAGATCATCGGCGACGACGGCAAGACCCAGCTGCTGCGCTTCGGCCAGGCGATCATCGCCGCCGGTTCGCAGGCGCTGAAGCTGCCGGGCTTCCCCTGGGAAGACCCGCGCATCATGGATTCGACCGATGCGCTGAACCTGGCCGACGTGCCGAAGAAGCTGCTCGTGGTCGGCGGCGGCATCATCGGCCTGGAAATGGCGACGGTGTATCGCGGCCTCGGCAGCGAGGTGACCGTCGTGGAGCTCGCCGACCAGCTGATGCCGGGTGCCGACAAGGACCTGGTCAAGCCGCTGGCCGACCGCCTGAAGAAGCAGGGCGTCGCCAGCCACCTCAAGACCAGGGTGGTCGAAGCCAAGGCCGGCAAGAAGGGCATCGAAGTCAGCTTCGAGGGCGAGAACATCCCCGCCAATACCCTGTTCGACCGCGTACTGGTGGCGGTGGGGCGCGCGCCGAACGGCAAGAAGATCGATGCCGAGAAGGCCGGCGTGCGCGTGACCGATCGCGGCTTCATCGACGTCGACGTGCAGATGCGCACCAACGTGCCGCACATCTTCGCCATCGGCGACATCGTCGGCCAGCCGATGCTGGCGCACAAGGCCACGCATGAAGGCAAGCTGGCGGCGGAAGTCGCGGCCGGCCACAAGAAGGAGTGGGTGGCGCGGGTGATCCCGTCGGTGGCCTATACCGATCCGGAAATCGCCTGGGTCGGCGTCACCGAAGCCGAGGCAAAGGCCAAGGGGTTGAAGGTGGGCGTGGGCAAGTTCCCGTGGGCGGCTTCTGGCCGCGCCATCGGCCTGTCGCGCACGGAAGGCTTCACCAAGCTGGTGTTCGACGAGGCCACGCACCGGATCATCGGTGCAGGCATCGTCGGCGTGCATGCCGGCGAGTTGATCGCCGAGGCGGCACTGGCGATCGAGATGGGCTGCGAAGTCGCGGACATCGGCCACACCATCCATCCGCATCCGACCCTCAGCGAGTCGGTGGCGATGGCGGCCGAGGTGTTCGACGGCACCATCACCGACCTGTACCTGCCCAAGAAGAAGTAGCGCTCCCGGGCGTGTCCGCGATAGCCCGCCGGCCGCGGCGGGTCCGCCATGTCGCGGGGGACAGCGGGGTGGCAATTGCAACTTTCTTCTCGGGTCCGAAGGCGTCGGCCGGATTGCAGGCGACTGGATCACGCCTGCGGCCGGGAGTCGTCCCGAGGCGGGGGTTGCTCATCGGCTCGGTCAGCCCGCTCCGCGGTCCGGCCAGGCGCAGTGCGCCGCGCGTTCGTGAGGACGCGCGGCAGTGCCGCGCACGCTGTCCGCACTCACCCATGGCGGACTCGCCGCCGCAGCACATCCATGCGCTGCTGTCCGCAACCCCCGCCCCGGAACGACCGTCGCCAGTCACCGGCGTGGCCTCGAAGAGTGCCCACCGGACCATCGCAGCACCCGTCGCAGTGAGCCGTGTCCTGTCGGCCGGTGGTCGCGCAAAGCAACACATGGATGTTCTGCGCGCGAGTCGGGGCAGGGAGGGCGTGGATGACTTGCGCGGCATGCCGCGCATCCACGCGAACGCGCGGCGCGCTGCGCCGGGCCGGAACGCGTAGCGGCCCTGACCGAGCGGAAAGCGACCCCTGGTCGACAGGGCGCGGCGTCGGTCCGAAGCCGGACACTTGGCGCTTCCCCGCTACTGCATCCAGCTCCCGATTGGAAGAAGACCCAAAAGAAAGCCCCGGCAGGGCCGGGGCTTGGGGCCCGGAGGATCGACGAGGGTGATCACGGGCCTGCAGGGATGGACCCGGGCAGTCCGGACAAGTTCCCCGGGGACCGCTCCCCGGGATGCCGGTGATGATCCGGTGGGTTCGCGCGCCGCGCCGGCACGCCGTGTACCCGTCTTCAGGTTGTGCGCTGCAACACGTTGCCGTTCAAATGCAGCCCTTGCTATAATTTTGCGGCTTTGCCGGGCCGATTCACTTTACGGCCGACCCTCCGACGACCAGAGGCACGGGCTTTGCGCGATCCCATCTCCGCTCACCGGCGCGCACTTGCGCAGGCAGTGGTGCCCCAGGTGATCGCGACGGCCCTGGCTGTGGTCGCCGCCCTGCTGATGCGGGGCGGGGCGTGGTCGCTGGGGGTGTTGGCTGGCGGGGTCGCGATCATCGCCGGCGGCTGGCTGTCCACGCGCCTGGCGCTGGGCGGCGGTGTCGGCCCCGGGACCACCGCGCTGCTGCGGCTCCTGGCAGGGGTGGTGGTGAAGTGGGTAGTGGTGTTCGCCGTGCTGTTGGCGGCGGTGGCATGGGCCGGCTGGCCGCCGGTGGCGGTGTTGGCGGGAACCCTTGTCGCGTTGGTCGCCCAGATCGTGGCGCTGGCGCGGCGTTGATCCAGAGCAGTGACATCAACAGGATGAGTCGAGACATGGCGGGCGAGTCGGAACTGACCCCAACCAGCTACATCCAGCACCACCTGCAGAACCTCACGTCGCCGGTCGGCGAGGGTGGCGGCTTCTTCACGCTTCACGTGGACACGCTGATCGGCTCGGTGACCACGGGCCTGTTCATGGTGTTCATTTTCTGGCTTGCCACGCGCAAGGCCACGGCCGGCGTGCCGGGCAAGTGGCAGGCGCTGGTCGAGATGATGCTCGAGTTCGTCGACCGCCAGGCGCGCGACACCTACCACGGGACCAGCAAGCTGGTGACGCCGATCGCGATCACCTTGTTCTTCTGGATCCTGCTGATGAACATGCTCAAGTTCATCCCGGCAGATTTCATCGCCAAGCCGCTCGAGCTGATGGGCGTGCCCTACTGGAAGCCGGTGCCGACCGCCGACGTCAACGCCACGCTCGGCATGTCGATCAGCGTGTTCTTCCTGATGTTGTTCTTCGCGCTGCGCGCCAAGGGCCTGGGTGGCTTCACCAAGGAGTTCCTGGTCGCGCCGTTCGGCAAGTGGATGATGCCGTTCAACCTGGTGCTCAACATCGTCGAATGGCTGAGCAAGCCGATTTCGCTGGCGATGCGACTGTTCGGCAACATGTTCGGCGGCGAGATCGTGTTCCTGCTGATCTGGGTGCTCGGCGGTGCCGGCCTGCTCGGCCTGCTCGGCGGCGCCGTGTTCGGCCTGGGCTGGATGATCTTCCACCTGCTGGTGGTCCCGCTGCAGGCGTTCATCTTCATGATGCTGTCGATCGTCTACCTGAGCCTGTCGGAAGACGCGCACTAGTTCCGCTTCCAGTCCCACCTACATCCTTCACCCTTACCAAGCTCGTTGTTTCGGAGAAAACCATGGAAACCGCACTGACCGCTCTCGCTTCCGTCCAGGCTTCGACCGTTCTGGCCATCGGCATCATGATCGGCCTGGCCGCGCTCGGCGCCGGTCTGGGCCTGGCCATCATGGCCGGCAAGTTCCTCGAGTCGGCCGCGCGCCAGCCCGAGCTGATCCCGGTGCTGCAGGTCCGCATGTTCATCACCGCCGGCCTGATCGACGCCGCGTTCATCATCTCGGTGGCCGTCGGCCTGCTGTTCGCCTTCGCCAGCCCGTTCCTGGTGGGCGGCCTGGCCCCGTAACTGTCGGTTTTCCGAGCCGATGGCGCCTCCGGGCGGGCTTCGCGGCCCGCCTGGCGGCATGTGGGTAGCCCCGGTCGTCCGACCGGCGGCGCCCTGAGTACAGGCAGAGCGCATCAATGAACCTCAATCTGACCCTAATCGCCCAGGCCCTGGCGTTCGCCGCCCTGATCTGGCTGATCGCCAGCAAGATCTGGCCGCCGCTGCTGGCGGCGATCGAAGAGCGCCAGAAGAAGATCGCCGAAGGCCTCGCGGCCGCCGACCATGCGCAGAAGAACCTCGCGCAGGCCGAGGAACAGGTGGCCGGTGAACTCAAGGTGGCCCGCGCCAAGGCCAACGAGATCATCGAGCACGCACACCAGCGCGCCAACCAGATCATCGATGCGGCCAAGGCCGAAGCGCTGGTCGAAGCGGAGCGCCTGAAGGCGGCGACCGACGGCGAGATCCAGGCGGCCACCAACCGTGCCCGCGAGGACCTGCGTCGCCAGGTCTCGTCGCTGGCCGTGGCCGGTGCCGAAAAGCTGCTGCGCCGCGAGATCGACGCCAACGCCCACAAGGCGCTGCTGGACGAGCTGGCCATGCAGCTTTCGGACGAGGCGGCCTGATCCCATGAGCCAGGCCCTCACGCTTGCCCGTCCCTACGCACGCGCGGCCTTCATGCTCGCGCGTGATGCCGGCGCGCTTGCGGCATGGTCGCAGGCGCTCGGCTTCGCCGCGCGCGTGGCGGCCGATCCGCAGGCCTCGGCCCTGCTCGGCCATCCGGCGCTGTCGCGCGCGCAGGCCGTGGGCCTGCTGGCGCCCGAAGGCGTGACGCCGGTGTTCGGCGACTACCTGGCGCTGCTGGCGGACAATCGCCGGCTGGGCCTGCTGCCCGAGATCGCGGGGCTGTTCGAAGAGCAGCGCGCCGAGGCCGAGCACATCGTCAAGGCCAGGGTGACCTCGGCGACGGCGCTGCCGGCAGCGGAACTCGAAGGCATCCGGGCGGCGCTGCGCAAGCGTTTCGGCCGCGAGGTCGAGATCGAGGAAGCGGTCGACGAGAGCCTGATCGGCGGCGCGGTGATCGCAGCCGGCGACGTGGTCATCGATGGATCGCTGCGCGGCAAGCTGGCGCGCCTGCAGTCGGCATTGGCGCATTGAATCGGTGACCGGCGATTGCTGATGCGTGACCGGGACGGGCATCGATTGCGCCTTCCGGGTCACCAGTCGGCCACCACCGGTCACGAACCAACATAGAAATCCGAATGCCGCAGGCGGCGGCAGACGACCAGGAACCGAACCATGGCAACGACCACGCTCAACCCGTCCGAAATCAGCGAGCTCATCAAGAGCCGCATCGACAACGTCAAGCTGTCCGCGGAAGCGCGCAACGAAGGCACCGTGACGTCCGTGGCCGACGGCATCGTGCGCATCTACGGCCTGGCCGACGCGATGCAGGGCGAAATGATCGAGCTGCCCGCTGCCGAAAGTGGCACGCCCACCTACGCGCTGGCGCTGAACCTGGAGCGCGACTCGGTCGGCGCCGTGGTGCTGGGCGACTACGAGCACCTGCGCGAAGGCGACGTGGCCAAGACCACCGGCCAGATCCTGTCGGTGCCGATCGGCCCGGAACTGCTCGGCCGCGTGGTCAACGCGCTGGGCGAGCCGATCGACGGCAAGGGCTCGATCGACGCCAAGCTGAGCGCGCCGGTCGAGCGCGTGGCGCCCGGCGTGATCTGGCGCAAGTCGGTCGACCAGCCGGTGCAGACCGGCTACAAGTCGGTCGACGCCATGATCCCGATCGGCCGCGGCCAGCGCGAGCTGATCATCGGCGACCGCCAGACCGGCAAGACCGCGATGGCGATCGACGCGGTGATCAACCAGAAGGGCACGGGCATCAAGTGCGTGTACGTCGCGATCGGCCAGAAGGCCTCGACCGTGGCCAACATCGTGCGCAAGCTCGAAGAGAACGGCGCGCTGGCGCACACCGTGGTGGTCGCCGCGACCGCGTCCGAGTCGGCCGCGATGCAGTACATCTCGGCGTACTCGGGCTGCACCATGGGCGAGTACTTCATGGACCGCGGCCAGGACGCGCTGATCGTCTATGACGACCTGTCCAAGCAGGCCGTGGCCTACCGCCAGATCTCGCTGCTGCTCAAGCGCCCGCCGGGCCGCGAAGCCTATCCGGGCGACGTGTTCTACCTGCACAGCCGCCTGCTGGAGCGCGCGGCGCGCGTGTCATCCGACTACGTCGAGCAGTTCACCCAGGGCGAAGTGAAGGGCCAGACCGGCTCGCTGACCGCGCTGCCGATCATCGAGACCCAGGCCGGCGACGTGTCCGCGTTCGTGCCGACCAACGTGATCTCGATCACCGACGGCCAGATCTTCCTCGAGACCGACCTGTTCAACGCCGGCATCCGCCCGGCCGTGAACGCCGGCATCTCGGTCTCGCGCGTCGGTGGCGCTGCGCAGACCAAGATCATCAAGAAGCTGTCGGGCGGCATCCGCATCGCGCTGGCGCAGTACCGCGAACTCGCGGCCTTCGCCCAGTTCGCTTCGGACCTGGACGACGCCACCCGCAAGCAGCTCGAGCGCGGCCAGCGCGTCACCGAGCTGATGAAGCAGAAGCAGTACCAGCCGATGTCGATCGCCTACCAGGCGCTGTCGATCTACGCCGTCGACAAGGGCTACATGGACGACGTGCCGGTGGGCAAGATCCTGGCGTTCGAAGAGGCGCTGCACGCGCACTTCGCCAACACCCAGGGCGCGCTGGTCGACCAGGTCAACGCCAGCGGCAACTGGAACGACGAAATCGAGGCCGCGTACAAGGGCGGCATCGAGGAGTTCAGGAAGACCGGCAGCTGGTAAGACCGATGCCGCAGGCGGGCCGCCGGCCCGCCGTGGCGTGAACACACACGTGGCGCAAGGCGGGCAATGGCCCGCCCTACCGGGAAGACGAGATGGCAGGCGGCAGGGAAATCAAGACCAAGATCAAGAGCGTGCAGAACACCCGCAAGGTGACGCGCGCGCTGGAGATGGTCTCGGCGTCTAAGATCCGCAAGGCGCAGGAACGCATGCGCGCCTCGCGTCCTTACGCGCGGGCGATGAAGCAGATCATCGGCCACCTCGCGCAGGCGAACACCGAGTTCCAGCACCCCTACCTGATCGAGCGCGGCCAGATCAAGCGCGTGGGCTACGTCATCGTCTCGTCCGATCGCGGCCTGGCCGGCGGCCTGAACAACAACCTGTTCCGCAAGCTGCTGGTCGAGATCCGGCAGTGGCAGGACAAGGGCGTCGAAGTCGACGTGGTGACCATCGGCCAGAAGGCGGCGGTGTTCTTCCGCCGGCTCAAGGTCAACATGCTGGCCAGCGTGGCGCACCTGGGCGACCAGCCCGAGCTCGAGCAGCTGGTCGGCGTGGTCCAGGTGATGCTGGAGGCCTACGACGCGGGCAAGGTCGACAAGGTGTTCCTGGCCTACAACGACTTCGTCAACACCATGACCCAGCGCGCGGCGTTCGACCAGCTGCTGCCGCTGCCGGCGGCGGAAACCTCGGTCGCCAAGCACGACTGGGACTACATCTACGAGCCCGACGCCGAAGGCGTGCTGAGCCACGTGCTGACGCGCTACGTCGAATCGCTGGTGTACCAGGCGGTGATGGAGAACGTGGCGTCCGAGCACGCGGCGCGCATGGTCGCGATGAAGTCGGCGAGCGACAACGCCACCAAGCTGATCGACACGCTCAACCTGGTCTACAACAAGGCGCGGCAGGCGGCGATCACCCAGGAAATTTCCGAGATCGTCGGCGGCGCAGCGGCAGTTTGACATCCCTGTAGGAGCGGCTTCAGCCGCGACTGCACCAGATCGCGGCTGAAGCCGCTCCTACAAAAGCATTCGAGAGTTCAGAGGAAACGAACATGAGTCAGGGCAAGATCGTTCAGATCATTGGCGCCGTCGTCGACGTGGAGTTCCCGCGCGGCGCCGTGCCGAAGGTGTACGACGCGCTGAAGGTGCAGAACACCGAGATCACGCTCGAGGTGCAGCAGCAGCTCGGCGATGGCGTGGTGCGCACGATCGCGCTCGGCTCCACCGACGGCCTCAAGCGCAACCTCGTGGCGGAGAACACCGGCCGCGCGATCTCGGTACCCGTGGGCCTCGGCACGCTGGGCCGCATCATGGACGTGCTGGGTCGCCCGATCGACGAGGCCGGTCCGGTCAAGGCCGAGACCACGTGGGAAATCCACCGTGCCGCGCCGTCCTACGAGGACCAGTCCTCGGCCACCGAGCTGCTGGAAACCGGCATCAAGGTCATCGACCTGATGTGCCCGTTCGCCAAGGGCGGCAAGGTCGGCCTGTTCGGCGGCGCCGGCGTGGGCAAGACCGTCAACATGATGGAGCTCATCAACAACATCGCGACCGAGCACTCGGGCCTGTCGGTGTTCGCCGGCGTGGGTGAGCGTACCCGCGAGGGCAACGACTTCTACCACGAGATGCAGGAATCGGGCGTCGTCAACGTCGAGGAGCCCGAGAAGTCGAAGGTGGCGATGGTCTACGGCCAGATGAACGAGCCGCCGGGCAACCGCCTGCGCGTCGCGCTGACCGGCCTGACCATGGCCGAGTACTTCCGCGACGAAGGCCGCGACGTGCTGCTGTTCGTCGACAACATCTACCGCTACACGCTGGCCGGTACCGAAGTGTCGGCGCTGCTGGGCCGCATGCCGTCGGCCGTGGGCTACCAGCCGACACTCGCCGAGGAAATGGGCGTTCTGCAGGAGCGCATCACCTCGACCAAGACCGGTTCGATCACCTCGATCCAGGCCGTGTACGTGCCCGCGGACGACCTGACCGACCCGTCGCCGGCGACCACCTTCGCCCACCTCGACGCCACCGTGGTGCTGAGCCGCAACATCGCCTCGCTGGGTATCTACCCGGCGGTCGATCCGCTCGACTCCACCTCGCGCCAGCTCGACCCGAACGTGATCGGCCACGAGCACTACGACACCGCGCGCCGCGTGCAGTCGACCCTGCAGAAGTACAAGGAGCTCAAGGACATCATCGCGATCCTGGGCATGGACGAGCTGAGCGAAGACGACAAGCTGGCCGTGGCCCGCGCGCGCAAGATCGAGCGCTTCTTCAGCCAGCCGTTCCACGTCGCCGAGGTGTTCACCGGCTCGCCGGGCAAGTACGTGTCGCTGAAGGAAACGATCCGCGGCTTCAAGGGCATCGTCGAGGGCGAGTTCGACCACCTGCCGGAGCAGGCGTTCTACATGGTCGGCACCATCGACGAGGCCGTCGAGAAGGCGAAGAAGATCTCCGCGTAAGCGGAAATCCCGAGGCGGGGCCGTGATGCCCCGCCCAGCCCTGTCGACCGAGCAGAATCGAGAGAGACCATGACCACCATCCGTTGCGACATCGTCAGTGCCGAAGCCGAGATCTTCCAGGGCGAGGCCACGCTCGTGGTCGCCACCGGCGAGATGGGCGAGCTCGGCATCGCGCCGCGCCACGCGCCGCTGATCACCCGGCTCAAGCCCGGCAAGGTCGTGGTGACCCAGGCCGACGGCAGCCAGCTGGACTTCGCCATCGGTGGCGGCATCCTCGAGGTGCAGCCGCAGGTGGTGACGATCCTCGCCGACACCGCGATCCGCGCCGACGAGATCAACGAAGCCAAAGTGCGCGCCGCCAAGGAAGAGGCCGAACGCGTGCTCGCCGGCCGCGGCGAGGCGATGGAAGTTGCCGAGGCGCAGCAGAAGCTGGCCGAGGTGATGGCCCAGCTGTCGGCGCTCGAGCGCCTGCGCAAGAACCTCAAGCACTGAGGCAGGCTTCGCGCCGTGTCACTGCAGCGCCGGCCCTGTGCCGGCGTTCGCATTTCTGCGGATCGCCAACGCGGGCGCGTGCCCACTCCGGTGCGCGCCACGCCTGTCACTGCGGGGCCGTGGACGGTATCTCCGTCCCTACCTCCGCCACGCCTGCAGCCATGCTCCGGATCCTGCTGACCGTCCTGTTCGCCGCCGCCACCTGCGCAAGCAGGCGTGGGAGCAGGACGTCCCGGTCGGCATTGCCGTGCTCCCCGACGCCGGGCACGGCGAGACGGCCGCCGACGGCAGGCGGACCTCGCTGCGGTATCCCCGCGGCCACACCCGCATGACAGCGGACTTCGCGAAGGGCGCGCTGGCGCACGACTACGGCGACGCACGGCTGTACGTGGCCGAATGACGCGGCCTGGGCTCAGCGCCGGTAGATCCAGTGCCGCGAGATCACGAAGCCGACCACGCCCAGCGCGATCTCCATCACGGGCTTGGCCAACCACGCCCATTTCAGCCCGAGCACGTCGTCGATCATGCCCACGGCCAGGGTGCTGGCGGCGGTGGTGCACAGCCACATCACCGCGAAGCGCTGGAACTGCACGCGACCCATCGCAGTGTCTTCGCCGGCGAAGGTGAACTTGCCGTTGAGCCAGTAGCCCAGCATCGCCCCGCTCACGCGGCCGGTGATGTTGGCCGGCTCGATCAGCATGCCCATGTGCGACAGCCACACCGTCACGCCCCAGTCCAGCAGCCACTGCAGGCCGCCGATCACCAGGTAGTGGCTGCCCTGGCGGCGCAGGCTCAAGGGCGCGGCTCCGCTGTGGGGCTGGACGGACGGCGTGCAGTCATGGGCGAAGATTAACGCCTGCCGGGTTAATGGAACATCCGCCGGGAGCGCAATCAGCGGCTGTGCGGGTTGTCGAGTCGCGGTCCGGCTGGCGTGCGATTCTGCGTACATGCGGGGAGCGACTTAGAATCTCCACTCCACACCTGTTGGAAGTCCCATGAGCCATCCGCTGCACGTCGTGATCCTCGCCGCCGGTGAAGGCAAGCGCATGAAGTCCTCGCTGCCCAAGGTGCTGCAGAAAGTGGCGGGGCGGCCGATGCTCGGACACGTGATCGCCACCGCGCGCGCGCTTGCGCCGGCAGGCATCCATGTCGTGCACGGCCACGGCGGCGACCAGGTGCAGGCCGCGTTCGCGGACCAGCCCGACCTGCTGTGGGCCGAGCAGTCGCGCCAGCTCGGCACCGGCCACGCGGTGCAGCAGGCGATGCCGGAAGTTCCGGACCAGGCGCGCGTACTGGTGATGTACGGGGATGCGCCGCTGTTCACCGTTGAGACGCTGCAGCGGCTGCTGGCGGCCGAAGGACGCCTGGCGCTGCTCGCCACCGAGCTGGCGAACCCGACCGGCTATGGCCGCATCCTGCGCGATGCCCAGGGGCACGTCGCCGCCGTGGTCGAGGAGAAGGATGCCAACGACGAGCAGCGCGCAATCGGCCTGGTCAACACAGGAGTGATCGCAGCCGACGCCACCGCGCTCAAGGGCTGGCTGTCGCGCCTGTCCAACGACAATGCCCAGGGCGAGTACTACCTCACCGACGTGGCCGGCATGGCGGCGGCGGATTTCACCGCGGCCGAACTGGTGGTCGTCGACGACCCGCGCGAGACCGAGGGGGCCAACGATCCCTGGCAGCTGGCCCAGCTGGAGCGTGCGTTCCAGCTGCGCGCGGTGAAGGCGCTGTGCCTGCAGGGTGCGCGGGTGGCGGATCCGTCGCGCATCGACATCCGCGGCGAGGTGGTCGTGGGCCGCGATGTGGAGATCGACGCCAACGTCGTGTTCGAAGGACGGGTGGAGCTGGGCGATGGCGTGCGCATCGGGCCGTTCACCCGGCTCAAGGACGTGGTGCTCGGGCCTGGCACCGAGGTGCGCGCCCATTGCGACCTGGAAGGCGCGCGCGCCGAGGGCGCGGTGACCATCGGGCCGTTCGCACGCCTGCGGCCGGGCACGGTGCTGGCCGATGGCGTGCATGTCGGCAACTTCGTCGAAACCAAGAACACGCGGCTGGGCGTGGGCAGCAAGGCCAATCACCTGGCCTATCTTGGCGACGCGGTGGTCGGCGCCAAGGTGAACATCGGCGCCGGCACGATCACCTGCAACTACGACGGTGTGAACAAGTCGACCACCACGATTGGCGATGGCGCGTTCGTCGGCTCCAACTCCTCGCTGGTGGCGCCGGTGACGATCGGCGAAGGCGCGACCATCGGTGCGGGTTCGGTGATCGGCCTGGACGCGGCACCGGGCAAGCTCACCGTGGCGCGGGCGCGCCAGATGACGATCGAAGGCTGGCAGCGGCCGCTGAAGAAGTCGTAGCGCCGGAACGCTCGTGCAGCGGGCGCCCGGTCGCGACACCGGGCGCATCACCCGCAGAAGCGGAGTGGTCCAGGCGCACAAGGGGCAGCGGGTTGGAACGGTTTCGTCGCAAGCTGATGCCCGCCTGGGTACCGTCATCCCAGCGCGAGCTGGAAGCGTTCCTCAACAGCCGAAGGCTGGTCATCCATTCTGCTTGCCGCGATTCGCCTGGCAGAATCAACGGCAAATCGGGACGAAGAGCGCTTCGGGCTTCACCGGAATGACGGACATGAGCAATGACCGGTGTTGATCGACGTGTCAACAGCTGTCACAAGCCCGCTCTTGTTGCAGCCACAACGGCCTCCCGTGCGTCGCGCGTGGACGCGTTCTTCCCGCGTGCTGCTCAGGTCTGCGCCTTGCCCGGCAGTACCATCGACACGCACAGGCCGCCGCTGTCGCGGTTGAGCAGCGCGATGCGCCCGCCGTGGGCCTCCGCGATCTCGCGCGCCAGCGCCAGGCCCAGGCCGGTGCCGCTGCGCTTGGTCGAGTAGAACGGCAGCAGGGCATTGGCCAGCACCGCTTCGTTCATGCCGCTGCCGCGATCGAGCACGTCGATGCGCCAGCCATCCGCGATACGCCGCACCGCCATCGCGACCTTGTCTTGATCGGTGCCCGATTCATGCGCGTTCTTGAGCAGGTTGAGCAGCGCCTGTTCGATCTGCGCGGGATCGAAGTGCAGGATCTCGTCCGGGATCACGCCCTCGATCGCGAACTGGACCTGGGTGCGGAGCTTCTCGACGAACTGGCCCAGCTGGACCGGCGCGGTGCGCGGTGCAGGCAGCTTGGCGAAGCGCGCGTAGTCGCGCAGGAAGCCCTCGAGATGGCGCGCGCGCTCCTCGATGGTGGCCAGCGCGATCGGCAGCTTCTCGAGATGGCCGCGGCGCAGCAGTTCGGCGCCCGAATGCGCGAGCGACGCGATCGGCGCGAGCGAGTTGTTGAGCTCGTGGCTGATCACCCGGATCACCTTCTTCCAGGTCTGCACTTCCTGGCGGCGCAGCTCGGTGGTCATCTGCCGCAGCAGGATCAGCTCGTGCCTGCGCCCGTTGAGGCGGAACATGCGCCGCGCGAGATGGTAGATGTCCTCGTTGTCCTCGTCGCCGACGCTGAACATGCCGTCGCCGCCGCGCGCGAAGGCTTCTCCCACTGAGGTCGGCGCTTCCTGCAGCAGCGCGTCGAGCGCATGGCCTTCCAGCCGGCGTCCGTCGCCCAGCATCCTTCGCGCGGCCAGGTTGCCCAGCACGACCTTTCGGGACGGATCGAGCAGCAGCATCGCCACCGGCGTGTTCTGCACCATGGTGTCGAGCAGCAGTTCGCGCTGTACCAGCGACAGGCGCTGTTCGCGCAGGGCCTGGCCGAGTTCGTTGTGGGCATTGACCAGTTCGATCAGGTCGCCGTAGCGATCCCAGGTGATGCCGAAGCTGAAGTCTCCGTCGCGGTAGCCGGCGACCGTGCCGGTGAGCGCGCGGATCAGCGCCCGCAGCGGCACGAACGTCCGCCACACCACGAGACCCATCAGCGTGCCGGTGACCAGGGTCGAGGACAGCGCGGCCAGCCACGGCGGCAGCCAGGCCAGCAGCAGGACGGTGAGCGCGGTCGCGGCGAACACTGCCAGCACCACCAGCGCGATCATGCGGATCGCCAGCGGCAGGACGCGAAGGATGCGCATGCGTCGCGGTCAGCCGCGCGGGATGCCGTATCGGTCCAGGCGCCGGTACAGCGCCTGTCGCGACATGCCCAGTTCGGCCGCAGCCTGCGCCAGCACACCGCCGGCGCGCTGCAGCGCGGCCTCGATCGCGGTGCGGTCGGGCTCGTCGCCTTGGGCCGGCGGGGCGCCGTGCGTCGGCAATGGCGCCAGGCCCAGTGAGGCGGCCTCGATCACCTCGCCCGAAAGCAGCGCGGCGCGCTGCACTGCATTGCGCAGTTCGCGCACGTTGCCTGGCCACGGGTGCTGCAGCAGCGCGCGCTTGGCGCCGTCGCTCAGCTGCCTGCCGGCGGGCAGGAAGTGGCGGGCCAGCGGCAGGATGTCGCGCGGCCGGCGCGCAAGTGCGGGCAATCGCAGCTCGATGCCGTTGAGCCGGTAGAACAGGTCCTCGCGGAAACCGCCTTCGGCGATCATCGTCGCCAGGTCGGCATTGGTCGCGCTGACCACGCGCACCTTCACCCTCCGCTCCTGGGTGCCACCCAGGCGCTGGAAACGGCCGGTCTCGAGCACGCGCAGCAGCTTCACCTGGCCCGCGGGAGGCAAGGTTCCGATCTCGTCGAGGAACAGGGTGCCGCCATCGGCGGCCTCGAACTTGCCGGTACGCGCCTTGTTGCCGGCACCGGTGTAGGCGCCGGGTTCGGCGCCGAACAGTTCTGCTTCGATCAGTTCACTGGGCAGCGCGCCGCAGTTCACCGCCACGAACGGGCCGGATTTCACCGTCGAGTTGTAATGGATGATCTCGGCGTACTTTTCCTTGCCGGCGCCGTTGGGCCCGGTGACCAGGACGGGCAGCTCCGAGCGCGCGACCTGGATCGCAAGCGCAAGCACCGTTTCGCTGGCCACGTCGTCGTAGACCAGACCGCGCAGGTCATGCTGTTGCGCGAGCGTGTCGCGCCGGCCGCGCTCGCCCGCGCTGCGCGCCGAGAGTTCGCGCCGCGTCTCCGACAGTTCCAGCAGGTTGTTCACCGACGCCAGCAGCTTGTGGTCGTCCCAGGGCTTGCCGATATAGTCGGCGGCGCCGGCCTTGACCAGGTCGACCGCCGACTCCAGCCGCGTCCACGCGGTCAGCAGGATCACCGGCATGTCGGGATGCTGCGCGCGGATCTGCCCGAACAGCGCCACGCCCTCGTCGCCGGAAGTGGTGTCGGCGTGGAAGTTCATGTCCTGGATCACCAGGTCGATGCCGCCGCGCTCCAGCAATGCCATGCCCGCTTGCGGGGTTTCCGCACGGACTACGTCGATCTCGTGCAGCGAGAACAGCACGTCGAGGGCCGTGGCGACCGAGGGGTTGTCATCGATGACGAGGACGGTGGGCATCGTATGCGGGCTTGTTCTGCGGGAGCGTACCGGAATAAGGCCGCCGCCACGTGGACGGTTCGGCGGACATGCGCATCACCCGGCGCAGTCCAATGATGCCTTGCCGCGGCTACGGCGAGCCGGCGCCGACAGCGCCGACATGCGCGCCCAAGGTGATCGCATCCGATTGTCGCATGATGTCGCCGGGCTGGTTGACGATGTCGCTCGTGGCGATGGACAGGCGTACATCGCGGTCCGCGCGGTGGTCGAAGGCGGCGAAGGAACATCCGTCGAAAGCGGTTCGACTCGAAGCTGGCGTTGGAGGCGTGCCGCCCTGCCTGTTGCGACGCTCGTCCCGCGAGCCCGTCGTATCCCCGGATCGATCCGGCACGTATGTGTCGGGCCTGCGAGGCAGGCCGGACATACGGGCAGGTGGGTTGCTCAGACGCTGCGCGTCGCAATCGCCGGCGGCACAGCGGCGGCGCGGCGGGCGGGGCCGAACACCGCGACCTGGCCAAGCAGCCACAGCGCGAACGCCCCGACCGGCAGGTAGTACAGCGGCAGGCGCGCCAGTTCGTACTTGCTCATGAGCAGCTGGTTGATGCCGTAGGCGGCCAACATGCCCAGCACGATGCCGATGGTCGCCAGCAGGAAGTTCTCGGTCTGGAAATAGCGCAGGATCTGCCCCCTGGTGGCGCCCAGCGCACGGCGCACGCCGATCTGCTTGGTCCGCTGCTGCACCCAGAAGCTGGCCAGGCCCACGATGCCGAGCGAGGTGATGAACAGCAGGCCCAGGCAGACGATGCCGAGCAGCCAGGCCATGGCCCTGGCCGACTGGTAGAACTCCTCGCGCAAGGCCTGCATGGTCTTGGTGTTCTCTTCCAGCACGATGCGGCGCGGGCCACTGGCGCGCAGGGTATTCGTGGCAGCGGCGAGGATTTCGTCGCGACGTTCGGGGGAGGTGCGGATCACGTAGTTGCCACCGACCGCATAGGTGGGCCGGATCGGAAAGATCATGCTGTACTCGCGCGCCTCGGGGCCGCCCTGCAGGCTGGGCCGCACCAGGTGCTCGACCACGCCGACGATGCGGATCGGTTCTTCGCCCCAGCTGTAGAAGTTCCTGCCCAATGCGTCCTCGCCCGGGAACAGGCGCTCGGCCATCTTGCGGGTGATGACCGCGCCGGGAATGCTCACCGGCCCCTCGGCCCGGTCGACGGTCTCGAACTCGAGGAATTCGTCCGGCTGGAACCAGCGCCCGGCGACCAGGCGCAGGCCCAGCGTGTCCATGAACTGGTCGTCGGCCATGTAGACCGTCGCCACCATGCTGGACTGGACCTGGTCGCTGCTCAGCCGCACGCCGCTGTTCCACGACGAATTGGTGAAGGGCACCTGGTTGATCACCGTGGCACCGGTCACCCCCGGCAGGCCACGCAGCGCGGCAAGATCGGTGAGGGTCTGCGCGGCGGCGTTGTCGTCGTTGCCGATGCCGGTGATCTGCACGCGGACCAGCTCGTTCTCGGCCAGGCCGCTGGTCTCGTTCACGAAGGTGATGCGCTCGCCGATCATGAACAGCGCGTTGCAGATGATCGCGCAGGTCAGGGCGATCTCGAGCACGATCAGGGTCGCGGCGGTCTTGTGCCGCATCAGCGTGGAGAGGATGGGACGGATTTCCATGAGGGTCTCCGGGAAGGCGGCGGGCGCTACTGCGACTTGAGCTGCAGCGCGGGAGTGACCTGCATCGCGCGCCATGCGGGCAGCACGCCGGCGAACAGGCTGGCGACGATGGCGAGGAGGAAGGTGGTCAGGAGCATGCTCAGGTCGAGGTGCGCGAGCTCGGCGTAGCTGGCCGGCTGCTGGCGCACGGCCCACAGCCCGAGCAGCGCCAGTCCCAGGCCGATGACGCCGCCGGCCAGGCCGATGGTGCCGGCCTCCACCAGGCACTGCTTGAAGATCTCCGCGCGCGAGGCGCCCAGCGCGCGACGCACGCCGATCTCGCTGCTGCGCCGCAGGAACTTGGCCAGCAGCAATCCGACGGTGTTGAGCAGGCACACCAGCAGGAAGCCGAAGCCCAGCCACAGCTGCATCACCACGTCGTTGGGCACCACCCGGTTGAACTCCAGCCACTCCATCACGCTGCGCAGGCGCACGTTGGTCGGCCGCTCGTAGCGGCCCGCCGTGCGCTGCTGTTCGGAATAGCTGGTCAGGTAGTCGACGTAGGCCTTGCGCTTGTCCTCCGAACCCAGCTCCACCCAGTACTGGATCCAGGCGCAGGGCACGTTGAGCGCGGTGGAGTCTCCACGCGAGTCGCCCCAGCAGTTCATGTTGCCGCTGCGGCCCATCTGCAGGTCGCGCGAGGTGGAGAACGGCAGGAACACGTCTTCCAGTTCGCCGTAGCGGTCGCTGAACATGTCGTAGAAGCGCGGGGTGGGGCGCCATGCGTCGATCACGCCGATCACCGTGAAATCGGTCTGGTCCAGGCGCAGGCGCTTGCCGACGCTGTTGGTGCCGCCGAACACGCGCTCGTTGAGATCGCTCGAGATGACCACCACCCGCGCACGCGACGCGTCGTCCTCGCCCGACCAGCCGTTGCCGTGCAGGAACGGGACCTGGAACATCGGGAAGAAATCGGTGCTCGCGTAGCGGGCATCCGAGATGAAGGGCACCAGGTCGGCACGGTCGGGCGTGACCGACACACCGCCGCCGGTCATCAGCGCCTGGCGATCGCCGCGCTTCTCGCGCAGCAGGGTTTCCGCATCCAGGCGGGTGACCTGCTCGTTGGGTTCGCCGCCGGGAACGTAGCCCTGCATGCCCTCCGGATCGAGCTGCACGTAGTACAGCTGGTCGCTCTTGGCGGGGATGGGGTCCCCGGACAGGACGCGGAAGACGGTCAACGTGGTCATGCACGCGCCGATGCCAAGCGCGATCGCCAGCACCATCAGTGCGGTCAGCACGCGGTTGCGGCGGAAGCTGCGCAGGGCGAGGTGGAAGTAGTAGCCGAACATGGAAGGCTCCGGGAGCGGGCATGGGCCCGCGGCTGGTGTGCTGACTGTGCCTGGGGCGGGACGCTTACGCCGTCTCGGTTTCGCTGCGGGCCGCGTGCGCGGCGCGGGCCAGGCCCGGTTCGACCGACAGGTCGGTCGCCATGCCATCGACGATATGCACGTTGCGTTGCGCGCGCGCCGCCAGTTCGGGGTCGTGGGTCACCATCACGATGGTGGTGCCGCGCGAGTTGATGTCTTCCAGCAGCTCCAGCACGCTGCGCGCCATCTGCGAATCGAGGTTGCCGGTGGGTTCGTCGGCCAGCAGCAGGCGCGGTGAGCCGGCCAGGGCGCGCGCGATCGCGGCGCGCTGCTGCTGGCCGCCCGACAGTTCGGCCGGGTAGTGCTTCATGCGCGAGCCCAGGCCGACCTGCGACAGCGCCTCCTCGATGCGCAGTCGACGCTCATTGCCCGGCATGCCGCGGTAGCGCAACGGCACCTCGCAGTTGTCGAAAAGGTTGAGGTCGGGGATCAGGTTGAAGCTCTGGAAGATGAAACCGATCTTCTCGTTGCGCAGGCGCGAGCGCTGGTTGTCGTTGAGGCCCTTCACGTCGACGCCATCGAGCAGGTAGTCGCCGCCGGTGAAGGTTTCCAGCAGGCCGGCGATGTTGAGGAAGGTGGTCTTGCCCGAGCCCGACGGGCCGGTGACGGCGACGAACTCCCCGTCGCGCACCTGCAGCTCGAGCGAGCGCAGGGCGTGGGTTTCGACGAGTTCGGTACGGTAGACCTTGGTGACCTGGCGCATGTCGAGCATGACGGATTCCTTGTGGCGCGGCTGCGGGTAGGGAAGAGCATCCCGCCGCGTCTCGTGCCCGGAGAGAGAGTCGGGCGCGGCCGGGGCGGGATGGAAACGGATGCGGTCAGCGGACGCCGAAACGGGCCGGAAGCGCCGAACGTCCCGCGTAGGCGGGCGCCGCCCGCCTGCGATTGCGATCGGCGTTGGCGGCGGCGCAGTCGGCGGTCTCGCGCGCGGCATCGAAGGCGTACAGCTCGTGCAGGCGCAGCGGGACGGCATCGGTCAACTGCTGCGCGGTCCAGTGCGGGCGGGTGGGGAAGTAGGCGAAGGTATCCATGTCATTGTCCCGAGATGCGGACCCGGTCCGCGTTGACGAACTGGTCGGTGCCCGAGACGACGATGCGCTCGCCCTCCTGCAGGCCCGACACGATTTCCACGGCGTTGAGGCTGCTGGCCCCGGCCTGGATCGGGCGGCGCACGGCGCTGCCGCCGTCGACCACCCACGCAATGCGGCCACCGTCCTGCTCCAGGAACGGCCCACGCTCGACCATCAGCACGTTCTCGCGCGTGTCCAGCACGATGCGCGCGGACAGGCGCTGGTTCTGGCGCAGGTTGGGCGGCTGCTGGCCCTCGTCGAAGCGGAGCCGCGCGGTGACCTCGCCGTTGACCACTTCCGGCGAGACCGCGGCGACCAGCGCGGCGTAACGGTTGCCCGAACTGGTGACCTGGGCGGGGACGCCGATCGCCAGGTCACGGGCGAAGCTCTCCGGAACGCGGATCTCGACCTCGAACACGCTCAGGTCGATCACACCCAGCACCGGTGCGTTGATCGCGACGTTGGTGCCCTGCGCGACCTGCACCTGCCCGACCTGGCCGTCGAACGGCGCGCGCAGGGTCAGCGCGCCGACCTGGCGCCGCAGTTCGGCCACCACCGCCTGCTGGCGGTCGGCCAGCAGGCGCTTGTTGCGCGCATCGATGCCCGCGCCCTGGCCCTGCAGCGAGAAATCCTTTTGCGATGCGGCCAGGCCAAGCTCGGCCTTCTTCATCCCGTCGAGCGCGCGGTCGTACTCGTTCTTCGACACCGCACCGCCCTCGAAGGCGCGCTCGTAGCGCTCCACGTCGCGCTGCGCGGCGGTGTGGTCGATCTGCGCCTGGTCGAGCAGCTTCTGCGCCTCCGAGCGCGTCAGCTGCGCATCGAGCACGGCGCGGTTGGCCTCGCCCTCCAGGCTGGCCAGGGTGGATTCCTCCTGCACCAGCCGGCTGCGCAGCTCCGGGCTGTCGATCACGGCCAGCTCCTGGCCCGACGTGACCACGTCGCCGGCCACGACCTTGAGCGACACGGTGCCGCCAGCGATCGCGTAGAGGGTGGGGCTGTTGGCCGTGATCACGCGCCCGTCCGCGGACAGGTCGCGCACCAGGTCGCCGCGCGTCACTTCGGCGACGCGGATGCGCGAAGCGTCGTAGGACGAGGCGCCCGAGGCCCAGCCGCTGGCCACCCACGCCACCAGCGCGGCCACGGCCAGCGTCGCACCGCCGGCGATCAGCCAGGCCTTGGGCAGGCGTCGCAGGCCGGCGGGTCTGGCCAGGGTCTGGTCCTGTGCGGAGGTGTCGCGAATGCGGGCTGGGTTGTCCATGTCTGGATCTGGATGCAGGAAGGTCTGCCGGGGTTGCACGCAATCTGCGTGCCAACCTTCAAGCTGTTGATTTGAAGAAAGAATGTGGGGTCTTGAAGTGTCCGGCCGGACACTGCGTGTGTCCGGCCGGACGCTGCTTTCCCGTACACTTGCCGGACACCCGAGGAGTAGTGGACCCATGTGCGGCATCGTCGGCGCGATCGCGGATCGCGATGTGGTACAGGTCCTGATCGAGGGGCTGAAGCGTCTGGAATATCGTGGTTACGACTCCGCCGGCATCGCCCTGGTGTCCGATGGCGAGGTGCGCCGCGTGCGCAGGACCGGGCGGGTGGCGGAGATGGAAGCCGCCGCGCAGGACGAGGGCGTGCAGGCCACGCTCGGCATCGGCCACACGCGCTGGGCCACCCATGGCGGCGTCACCGAATCCAACGCGCACCCACACATCAGCCACGGCGTGGCGCTGGTGCACAACGGCATCATCGAGAACCACGAGCAGCAGCGCGAACGCCTGCAGCAGCTGGGCTACACCTTCGAATCGCAGACCGATACCGAGGTCATCGCGCACCTGATCCACCACTACCTCAAGGGCGGCGACGACCTGCTCGCCGCGCTGCAGCGTGCGGTCAAGGAACTGCATGGCGCCTATGCGCTGGCCGTGGTCAGCCGCAAGGAGCCCGGGCGCATGGTGGTCGCGCGCATGGGCTGCCCGCTGCTGGTGGGCCTGGGCGAGGGCGAGAATTTCGTGGCTTCCGACGTGTCGGCGATCATCCAGGCCACGCGCCGGGTGATCTTCCTGGAGGAAGGCGACACCGCCGAGATCACACGCGACGCGGTGCGTGTGTTCGACGCCCATGACACGCCCATCGAGCGCGACGTGCACCTGTCCGACGTCTCGCTGGCCTCGCTGGAACTGGGCCCGTACCGCCACTTCATGCAGAAGGAAATCCACGAGCAGCCGCGCGCCATCGGCGACACGCTCGAGGCGATCATCGATGCCGGTGGCTTCGAGCCCGAGCTGTTCGGCAAGGACGCGCAGGACGTGCTGCGCGGGGTCGAGGGCGTGCAGATCCTGGCCTGCGGCACCAGCTTCTACGCCGGCTCGGTGGCGCGCTACTGGATCGAGGCGATCAGCGGCCTGCCCTGCAGCGTCGAGATCGCCAGCGAATACCGCTATCGCAAGGCGGTGGCCAATCCCGGGCACCTGATCGTCACCATTTCGCAATCGGGCGAAACGCTCGACACGATGGAGGCGCTGAAGTACGCCAAGTCGCTCGGCCACGAACGCACCCTGTCGATCTGCAACGTGCCCGAGAGCGCGATCCCGCGCGCCAGCCGGCTGGTGTTCTACACCCGCGCCGGTGCCGAGATCGGCGTGGCATCGACCAAGGCCTTCACCACCCAGCTGGTGGGCCTGTTCGCGCTGGCTGCGACGCTCGCCAAGTTGAATGGCCGACTGGATCCGGAACAGGAAGCCGGATACGTCGAGGCGCTGCGCCACCTGCCCGGCAGCATCCAGCACGCGCTCAACCTCGAGCCGCAGATCGCCTCGTGGGCCGAGCGCTTCGCGCCGCGGAACCACGCGCTGTTCCTCGGTCGCGGCGTGCACTACCCGATCGCGCTGGAAGGCGCGCTCAAGCTCAAGGAAATCTCCTACATCCACGCCGAGGCCTATCCGGCCGGCGAGCTCAAGCACGGCCCGCTGGCCCTGGTGGACGCGGCGATGCCGGTGGTGGTGATCGCGCCCAACGACGGCCTGCTGGAAAAGGTGAAGTCGAACATGCAGGAAGTGCGGGCGCGCGGCGGCGAGCTGTTCGTGTTCACCGATGCCGACAGCAACTTCAGCGAGTCCGAGGGCGTGCACGTGATCCGCACCCCGCGCCATGTCGGCGTGCTCAGCCCGATCGTGCACACCATCCCGGTGCAGATGCTGGCCTACCACACCGCGCTGGCGCGCGGCACCGACGTGGACAAGCCGCGCAACCTGGCCAAGTCGGTCACGGTCGAGTAGACGCACGGTCGCCTGTCTGCCGACACGGCCAGGGTGCGTGCGAACGCGCGCGCTGCGCCGGGACTACCGGGCCTCCGCTTCCCGGATCACGGCGCGGCCCACGCGGCGACGCTCGAGCGAGGCTGCCTCGATCTTCCATGCGTCCACGGCGATCGCGTCGCCCACCACCGGGAGCCTGCCCAACTGGTGCAGGAACAGTCCCGACAAGGTGACATAGGTGGAGTTCCTTGGCAGCGAGATGCCCGTGGCGCGTTCCAGGTCCTCCATCGACATGGATGCGTCCACCAGCCATCCGCCATCGGCCTGGCGTTCGACGCCGTAGTCCGCGTCACGCGTATCGACGAGGTCGCCGGCGATCGCGGCGAGCAGGTCGTTGGCGGTGACCAGCCCGTTCACGCTGCCGTACTCGTCGACGACGACCGCCAGCGGGACCGGGTGCTCGCGGATGCGGTCCAGTGCCTGCAGTGCGGTGGTGCCTTCGGGCAGGATCAGCGGCTCGCGCAGGTAGTCCGCCAGCGCCAGCGGCTTGCCCGACAGCACGCCGGCCAGCAGGTCGCGGCTCTGCAACACGCCCTGCAGGTCGTCCAGGTCGCCGTCTCCGACCAGCAGCCTGGTATGGGGGGAGCGCATGAGGCGTTCGGTCGCATGTTCGATGCCGCGACCGGCGTCGATCCACTCGATGTCGGTGCGGACCGTCATGACGCTGGCGACGGAGCGTTCGGCCAGGGTCAGCACACTCCGGATCATGTCGTGTTCCGCCGCCTCCAGCCCCTCGGACGAGGGGCCGGCCGGGCGGGACGGGTCCATCTTGCCGCCAGCCGCCGGCGCGGCCTCGGTACGCGCGCCCAGCAGGCGTGTCACCGCCTCGGCCGTGCGCTGCCGGAAGGGAACCATCGACGCTTTCTTCTCGCGCCGGAACCGCGTCCATTGATTGAAACCCTCGATCAGGATCGAGAACACGATGGCCGCGTACAGATAGCCCTTCGGGATCTTGAAGCCCAGGCCCTCGGCGACCAGGCTGAAGCCGATCATCAGCAGGAAGCCCAGGCACAGCACCACCACCGTGGGATGCCTGTTGACGAAGGTGGTCAGCGGCTTGCTGGCCAGCAGCATCACCGCCATCGCGATGGTCACCGCTGCATACATCACGCCCAGCTCGTCCACCATGCCGACCGCGGTGATCACCGAGTCCAGCGAGAACACGGCATCGAGGATCACGATCTGCGTGACGATCACGCCGAAGCTGGAGAACACCTGCTTGCCGGTGCTGACGTGGCTGCCGCCTTCGAGCCGCTCGTGCAGTTCCATCGTGGCCTTGAACAGCAGGAACAGGCCACCGCCGAGCAGGATCAGGTCGCGTCCCGAAAAGGCATGGTCGAAGACCGAGAACAGCGGCGTGGTCAGCCGCATGATCCACGACAGCGCGGCGAGCAGGACCAGGCGCATCAGCAGCGCCAGCGACAGGCCGATGATGCGGGCCCTGTCGCGCTGGTGGGGCGGCAGCTTGTCCGCCAGGATCGCGATGAACACCAGGTTGTCGATGCCCAGGATGATCTCGAGGATCACCAGGGTCGCCAGACCCATCCAGATGGTCGGGTCGGAAAGCCATTCCATATCGGTGTGCTGCGATCGCGGAAGAGGCGCGAGCGTACCGCAGCGACCCGCGTCGACCTATGAAGGCTCCCGCAGGACCGTCCTCGACGGACAGATGCCTCCCATCTCCCCGGGCGAGGCCTGGGCGAGGAGGCCATCGCCGCGGCGCCGGCCTGGGAGGAAGCGGCGCCGCGGACGATGGAGGACATGCAGGTTCAGCGATCGACGACGCCGGGCAGGGACAGGTCGCCGCTGGCGACCTTGTAGACATCCGCCACGCACACCAGTGGCGCATGCACATTCGCATTCACCCGCAGCGCCGCGGTGACGCCGTCGAACCGGCTGCCCTGCAGCACACCGATGTCGTCGAAGGGCACGCGTACTTCCAGGGAGTCGCCCTTGAAGATCGGCGACCAGGCGGGGCTGTCGATCAGGATCGGCAGGCCGGGCCAGGTCTTGGGCAGGCGTGGCTTCGCGCCTTCGGGGATGTCGACGATCTTCAGCGCGTCGGGGCCGCAGGCCGCGTCGGGCTGCAGCACCACCCAGTGCGAATGCCACACATCGCCATCGTTGCTGAGGTCGCCGTCGCCGTTCTCGTCGTACAGCGGCGTGTCGTCGAAATCCGGGTGCGCGGTCACGGCGAAGGCGAGGATGCCGGCCCTGGGCTCGAAGCCCACGACCGAAGGATCCAGGCTGGTCGGCCACACGTAGGAGAACACCGCGCTGCCGGCAAGCTTGCCGGACCTGGCCGGGCGCGTGGCGCCGGCTTCGCCGGATACCGCCATGTGGAACACCGCGAGATTGCCTTCGGTGCTGATGCGGGTGTGGACGATGTCGTAGGGCGCCAGCGTCCCCGTGGCGGGCGTGGTCTGGATGCCACCCTGGTGCGGCGTCGGGCCGTGGGCCAGCACCCCGGCGGACAGCGCCAGCGCCAGGGGCAGGGACAACAGCGCGGGTTGCAGCAGCTTCTTCATGATCGGCCTCCTTGAGGCGTGTCGGGTCGAAGAGCAGTGTGCGAGGCCGTCCTGTACGATGGGCTACATGGCGAACGCATCGGATACCAATCCGTACAAGCCCGCGGCGGTGCCGCTCGACCGCCTGTCCGGTGTGCTCGAGCACTTCCGGGTGCGCGCCGAGCTGCATCACTCCGGCGCGCTGTGCGGCCTGAGCCACTTCGATGCCAGCGACGGCCATGGCTTCCTGCACGTGCTGCGTCGCGGATCGCTCGACGTGCATCATCCGGGTGCGAAGCAGGTGCCGCGCACCCTGCATTTCGACGAGCCGACGCTGCTGTTCTATCCGCGGCCGCTGACCCACCAGTTCCACAATCCGCCGCTGGACGGGCCCGAATTCACCTGTGCGCGGCTGTCCTTCGACGGTGGCGAGTCCAATCCGCTGGCGCGCGCGCTGCCGCCGCTGATCGCGCTGCCGCTGGCGCGCGTGCCCGGCCTCGACGCCGCGCTCGACCTGCTGCTCGCCGAAACCGGGCAGGTGCAATGCGGCCATCGCCTGCTGGCCGACCGCCTGTTCGAAGTGGTGCTGATCCAGCTGCTGCGGTGGCTGATCAACCATCCGCAGGAAGCGGGGATCCAGCCCGGCCTGCTGGTCGGCCTGTCGGACCCGCGCCTGGCGCGCGCGCTGGTGGCGATGCACGAGTCGCCGGGCGAGGCCTGGCCGCTGGAGCGCATGGCCGAGGTGGCGGGCATGTCGCGCACCGCCTACGTCAACCTGTTCCGCGAACGCGTGGGGCAGACGCCGGCCGACTATCTCAACGACTGGCGCATCGCGCTGGCGCAGGCGCAACTGCGCGCCGGCCAGCCGATGAAGCGGATGGCCGAACGGCTGGGCTATGCCAACCCGTCGGCGCTGTCGCGCGCGTTCAAGGCCAAGGTGGGCGTGTCGCCCAGGGCGTGGTTGGACAGCGTCGCCGCGGCCTGACGCTGGACCCGGGTGGCACCGTCAGTCCTCGACCGGCGCGTACTCGAAGCGTTGCGCGATCACGGTGAACAGGTCGTCCTTCCAGTCGAGCACGCGGTGTTCGGACTGCGCGCGCTGCACGTCGAGGTGGTAGCCCTGGTCGGCGGGAAAACGCTGCCGGAAGTCGGCGAGGATCTCCCCGGCTGGGCTGGCGGTGGCGTCGACCATCACGGTTGCCCAGTGCCGCTGGCGGTGCCGGATCTCGATCCTGTAGGGAAGGCTCATCGGTAGGGGCGTCCTGCAAGGGGAGGGTGGAGTCCGTGCCGCGCAGCGCGCCTGCTGCGCGTCCTGCGTGCCATGCGTCGGCGCTATGGCGCGGTGTCGTCCGCGCGTGCCGGGCCGTCCAGGCGCTTGTCCCAGGCTTCGACGCTGGCGGTGCGCAGGCGGTTGTGGATCAGGCGCATCCACGACTCCGGCAGGGGCAGGGTGGCGGCTTCTTGCAGCAGGTCGTGGTCGAGCATGCGGCGGTAGAGCATCTCCAGCAGCCGCGCCAGCGGCCATCCGGGATGCGGTCGTTGCAGCAGGCGCAGGCTGTCGCCACTGCGCACCTGGCCCGGTTCCAGCACGCGGTAGTACCAGCCGCTGCGCCCGCTGGCCTGCAGCCTGCGCGCCATGTCCGGCACGTCGAAGCGGTCGTTGAGTTTCCAGCAGGGCTGTCGCCCCTGCGAGACTTCCAGTACCGCCGTTCCTGCCTGCACCACGTCGCCGATGCACACCGTCTGCTCGGTCCAGCCCAGCGTGGAGAAGTTTTCCCCGAAGGCGCCGGGTGCATCGAGCAGGGGGTGCACGAGTTCGCCGCGCCACGCGGCGTAGTGGTCGAAGGGGTAGTGGTGCACGGCCTTGTCCGGTCCGCCGTGCACGCGCAGGTCGCCCTGCTCGTCGCCACGCAGGCCGGTCAGGTCGATTTCCAGGGCGCCGTCCACCGGGCGTTTGGCGATGCCGCTCCTGCTGCCCGGGCGCGTGTAGGGCACCGCGCGGCCGATCAGCAGTGCCAGCAGCGGCGTGGGCGCGGGCAGGCTCATGCCTGCAGCGACCGCAGCCATTCGCCCAGCACGGCGCGCCCGGTGTGGCGCAGGGCCGGCGCCTGGCGCGCGGCCTCCTCCAGCAGGGGCGCGGGCGCGATGCCGGCGGCCCGCAGTTCCTCCGCGTAGGGGCGGGTCCACGCGTCGAGATGGTCCAGTTCGGCCTCGAGATGGAACTGCAGGCCGAGCGCGTGGGGGCCGGGCGCAAATGCCTGGACCTCGGCCTGCGCGGTCTCCGCCAGCCGCCTGGCGCCTGGCGGTAACCGGATCTGTTCGCCGTGCCAGTGCAGCACGGGCTGGGCGGCGTCGATGTGGCGCAGCGGCGAGGCGCGGCCGTCTCCGGTCAGCGTCACCGGATGCAGGCCGATCTCCTTGCGTGCCATCGGCAGCACCCCGCCGCCTGCCGCGAGTGCCATCAGCTGCGCGCCCAGGCAGATGCCGAGCGTGGGCAGGCCGCGCTCGAGTGCGGTGCGGGTCAGCTGCAGCGCGTCGTCCATGGCGTCGTCGTGGAGGTGGTCGTTCGCACTCATCGGGCCTCCGAGCAGCACCAGCAGGTCGAGATGCACGGGGTCGATGGTCCAGACCTCGTCCTGCGGAGGATGATAGACGGTGCTGCGGTAGCCCGCCTCGCGCAGGAGTGGCGCGAGGTGGCCGGGGCCTTCGAACGGCACGTGCTGCACGATGACGGCATGCTTCATGCGCGCGCGCCGTCGATGCCGGCGGGGAGTGCACAACCCTCGGGCGTGCAGGCGTCGGCGTCGGCGCGGTCGCGTTCCTCCAGCAGTCGTCCGATGGCCGCGCCCAGGGCCAGGTCGTCGACGCGGCCGAAGTGGCTCATGCGCAGTTGCCCGCGATGGTCGATCAGGGCGAGGCTGGGCGTGCCGCGAAAGCCATAACGACGCATGGTGAGCGGTACCGGACCGTCGCCCGCGGGGCGATCGATCGCGATCGGGAACCGCAGTCGGTACTCGTGTACGAAGGCGGCCAGCGCCTCGGCGCCCATCGCCGCATGGTGTTCGAACACGGTGTGCAGGCCGAGCACCGCCAGCCCATGTGCGCCGAAACGTTCGTGCGCGGCGCTGGCCTGCGGCAGGCCGTGGCTGACGCAGGCCGGACACAGCATCTGGAAGGCATGCAGCAGCACGACCTGGCCGCGCAGCGACTGCAGGCTGATCGGCTGGGGCGTGTTGAGCCAGGCGGCCACGTCCAGTTCGGGGGCGAGCTGCAGCAGGTCGGCGCGGGGGAGGTTCACGGGCGGGCTCCGGAGGTCGTGGGGACAACGCTGGCGGCGGGTCGCCGCGGTCCGCACAGCATCTTCCGATGAGCCGCGTGCGGGATGCCCGCAAGAACGCGATTCGTATCGGATCGTCCACACGGCATGCCGCGTGCGCGTCTGTCCATGGCATCTGCAGCCTGCGGACACCGCCAGGCGCTGGCGATGCAAGGGCGCTGCCGCATGCGATGTGTACGTACTGGCATCCGGATTGGACTGAATGTATCCAACGCAGCGGCACCGCTTCCTAGCATGGCTCCAGACCGGCGCACCGGCGTCGTCATCCACCCATCATCGGAGCCAGACCATGTCACGTATTCCGCTTCTGAATGCTGCACAGACCACCCCCAACCGCCAGCAGACGCTCGCCGCCATCCACGCCGCGTTCGGCGCCACGCCCAACATGTTCAGGGCGGTCGCCAACTCGCCGGCCGCGCTGCAGGGCATGTGGGGCATGTTCGGAGCGCTGGGCGGCGGGGTCATCACGCCGCAGCTCGGCGAGAAGATCGCGGTGGCGATCGCCAACCGCAATGCCTGCCACTACTGCCTGGCCGCGCATACCGCACTGGGCCGCAAGGCGGGGGCCAGCCGCCAGGACATGGTGGACGCGCAGCTGGGGCGTTCGGACGACCCCGCGACCGCCGCCGCGCTGGCCTTTGCGCTCAAGGTGGTCAATGCACGCGGCGACGTCGAGGACGCGGATGTGCAGGGCCTGCGGGACGCGGGTTTCGACGACGAGGCGCTGATGGAGATCCTGGCCCACGTCGCGCTGAACCTCTTCACCAACTACGTCAATGTCGTGTTCGACGTGCCGGTGGATTTCCCGGCGATCGAGCTGCGTTGACAGCCACCCCGGCATTTGCCGGGCCGCATGCGCTCGGGCCGGCAAGCCGCGCTGCATGCGGAATGCCTGCAGGTCATGCGGAACGCGTGCGGGGTGCGGGACGGCGCACGACGGGACCGTCGTGCGCCTCCGCGCACGGGTGCGCGTTGCGGGTCCGCGCCGCGACGTCAGCCGCCGCAGCCGCCGCAGCAGGTCGAGGCCTGGCGTTCGATCGCCTGCGTCGGCACCTGCATTCCGACTCGCGACAGTCCGGCGGCGATGTCGCCTTCGGCCAGGCTGGTGGAGATGCGCAGGGTGCGGCTGAGTGCGTCGAAGTCGGCCAGGGCGGACGGGTCCTGCGACTGCAGCTCCCGGGTGAGCAGCGAAAGATCGATACGGCCGGTGTCGAGCTGGACATTGAATTGCATGGAAGTTCTCGCTGGCGGGATGGGGGAGGCGTTGGCGGCCGGTGCCGAGGACTGCGCCAGCATGTGGCCCGAGTCGGCGGTCCGCCTTGACCTGGATCAGTCCGGTCGTGCGGGCTGGATCGCGCGTGATCCAGGTCAAGCCACGGCGCAAAGCGGACATTTTGTCCGTTCCCGCACGTACCGATTGGCGCTGCAATGGCGCCATGAACGGAGGATCAGAGATGAGAAGCAAGCTGTTGTCCCTGGGTGTGGCGGCGGTGCTCGCGCAGATCGCGGGAGGCGCCGCATGGGCGGCGAACGAGGCCGCATCGGCCGCGGAAGAACGCGTGGTCAACCTCGACACGCTGGTGGTGGTGGGCGTGGCGCCGGTGGCTTCGCTGACCTGGGTGACCGACCCGCGCCTGCCGCGTCAGCCGGTGCCGGCCAGCGATGGCGCCGACTACCTCAAGACGGTGCCGGGCTTCTCCACGCTGCGCAGCGGCGGCACCAATGGCGATCCGGTGCTGCGCGGCCAGTTCGGTTCGCGGCTCAACCTGCTGGCCGGCGATGGCGCATTGATGGGGGCCTGTCCCTCGCGCATGGACAACGCCATGTCCTACGTCTCGCCGGAAACCTACGACCGGCTGACCATCGTCAAGGGGCCGCAGACCGTGATCTGGGGCGGCGGCGCCTCGGCCGGTACGGTGCGCTTCGAGCGCGAGATCCCCTACTTCGACCAGCCCGGCCTGCGCGTGGATGGCAGCGCGATGTTCGCCAGCCATGGCCGCAACGACCAGGTGCTCAATGCGCTGGCCGGCAACCCGCAGGTGTATGGGCGCCTGACCGCCAACCGCTCCGAGTCCGGCGACTACGAGGACGGCGCCGGCCGGCGCGTGCCCTCGGCCTGGGACAAGTGGAACACCGATGCTGCCATCGGCTGGACGCCGGATCCGGACACGGTGCTGGAGGCCAGCATCGGTACCGGCGACGGCCAAGCCCGCTACGCCGGCCGCGGCATGGACGGTTCGCGCTTCGACCGCACCACCTACGGCCTGCGCTTCGACAAGAAGGGCATGGAAGGGCGGCTGCGCGAGATCGCCGCGAACGTCTACTACAACGACGTCGACCACGTGATGGACAACTACACGCTGCGCGATCCCGACCCGAACGGTGCGATGCCGATGCCCATGGCGAGCAACGTTGCCCATCGCACCACCGGTGGGCGTGCGGCACTGGGCTTCGGTGGCGATCACTGGGAACTGACCACTGGCGTCGACGCGCGCAGCAGCCGCCACGCGCGCCGCAGTGCGCCTGGTCGCGGCCAGTACCTGGCGCAGCCGTGGATGGTCGACGCGCGCTTCCGCCAGGCCGGTGCCTTCGCCGAACTGCACTGGCACCTGGACGGGCGCAACCACCTGATCGCCGGCGCGCGCGTGGACCGCGCCGAGGCCGAAGATCGCCGCGCCAGCACCGGCGGGATGATGCCGATGCCCAACCCGACCCTGGGCCAGACGCGCACCGAAACGCTGCCGTCGGCCTTCGTCCGCTTCGAGCAGGACATCGACGGCAAACCCGTGCGCTGGTACGCCGGCGTCGGCCATACCCAGCGCATGCCCGACTACTGGGAGCTGTTCTCGCCCAATCGCGGACCGGCCGGCGCGGCGAACGCGTTTGCCGGCGTGCAGCCCGAACGCACCACCCAGTTCGATGTCGGCATGCGCTATGCCGGCAAGCGCATCGATGCCTGGGTGTCGGCCTACGCCGGCCGCATGACCGACTACATCGCCTTCGACTACATGAGCGCGATGGGCAGCACGACCACGCGAGCGCGCAACGCCGATGCAAACATCCGCGGCGGCGAGGCGGGCGTGGAGTGGCGCGCGGCCGAGCACTGGAAGCTCGGCGGCACGCTGGCGTACTCCTGGGGCGAGCTGGCCGGCAGCGGCCAGGCGCTGCCGCAGATGCCGCCGCTCGAGGCACGGCTCAACGCCGCCTACGACAACGGCACCTGGTCGGCCGGCGCGCTGCTGCGTGCGGTGGCCGCGCAGGACCGCGTGAGCCCCGCGCTGGGCAACGTGGTGGGACGCGACCTGGGTCCGAGCAGTGGCTTCGCGGTGTTTTCGCTCAACGGCGCGTACCGCATCAACGAGCAGCTGCGGCTGGCGGCCGGCATCGACAACCTGTTCGACCGCGACTACGCCGAACACCTCAACCTGGCCGGCAACAGCGCCTTCGGCTATCCGGCCGATCCCACGCGCATCCACGAGCCGGGCCGCACGGCGTGGGTGAAGCTCAGCGCCAGCTTCTAGGGCATTGCCCGTGGGCAGGTCGACGCGCGCGGGCTCACGCTGACGGGAGTGCAGCGCGAAGGGCAATGGCCTCCCCACATGCACGGGGAGGCCGCAGCAGCGCAAGGCGTATCACCGCTGCGCACATCGGGTCCGGCGCATTCGCGGCGGCAGACGATGCATGCGGTGCGAGCGTGTACGGTATTGCATGCCAACGCCGGTGCGCTGAGGCACTTGCCTGTCAGTCCGGCTTCGAACCGACCGGCAGGCCGATCCCGGGACGCGCAGGATCCAGCGCCTCCTGTTCCAGCCGGATCGGCCGCTGCTGCAGCGCCTGGGCCACCTCGCGCCAGCCGGCGCGGACGGCCCAGCGCTGCATGGCCGCCAGGACGTCGCTATCCGGCACGGCGGCCATCGGGAGGACATCCTCGGGCAGGGTCGCGGCCGACATGTGCCAGGGCCGCAGCGTATGCCCCGCGCCCGCCGCCGTGCCCGCCACGACCGCGGCGATCCGGAACCCGCCTTCGTCGATGTCGCCCCAGTGGTACAGGTCGGCGCCGTCGGGCAGCCCGGCGACGATGCGCAGGTAGGCGCGCCGCCACGCGGGCGAGGGCATGCCGCCGGTGTAGACCAACAGCAGGTCGGCCGCATCCGTCGAGCGGGCCGCCTCGTGGAAGCTGGCCAGGTTCTCGATGCTCAGGACACGCCGTGCGGAGGTCTCCAGTGCGTCCACGCATTCGGGTGGCACGCCGAGCCAGGGGCGCACGAGCGGGACCGGGATGCCGTCGATCCGCAACTGGCCGGTGCCCGCCAGCAGCAGGGGCTGCGGTTCGCGGCGCAGCCCAAGTGCGGCCCAGGCGTGCGCCCGGTCCGCTCCCTCCGCGGCGATCTCGCCCGCGACCAGCAGGTCCAGCCAGGGCGTCAGCGCTTCGAGCCGCTTGCTGTCGCCGAACAGCCGCACGCTTTCGCGGCGCAGCAGTCGCTCGCGCGCGCTGTCCGTGGCGCAGTGCGCGACGGCACGCGCCGCGTCGGCGAGATCGGCCGCCGCCTCGGGGCCGCAGCCCCTGACCTTGCGGCCCGCGCGCCAGGCAGCGAGCACTGCGTCGATGACGGGGAATGGCGAGGTGGATCCGGCAAGCGTGCGCTCGGCCGCGTCGAGGCGCGTGGCATACAGCGGCACGCCGAGACAGGACGCCAGCGCCGCGGCGTCGGCCAGGGTGATCCGCAGCAGCTGCTCGCCGTCGCCGCGATGCCGGTCGCGCAGGACCGCGATCGCCCCCGCGCGTTCGGCCAGCGCGACCTGGGCGTGGAAGCGCTCGCGCTCGGCCAGCGTTGCCAGGACCAGATACTCGCGTGCGCTGGCGGCCGTGGTCATCGGCAGCGAGACCGGCTTCGGGTCGCCGCGCAGGATCGCCGCCTCGCCCCTGCGCAACAGCCGCTGCAGCAGGGGCGTGGCATCGCTCACGGCGCGGGCGTTTGGCGCTGGATGCTGGCGATCTCCGCGGCCAGCAGGTCCGGATGCAGGTCGAACTGGTCGGACAGCAGCAGCTCGCGTGCGGCGGCCTGCACCTCGATCCGTTCGGCCTGCAGCAGTTCGCCGTCGCGGAACAGTTCGATGTAGCTGTCCAGCACGCCGCTGAGCGTGCCCTGGGCGGTGTCGGGCGCGGCCAGCACCAGCTGCAGGCCCAGCGAGCGCAGGTAGTTGGTGGTGGCGCGCGCGTTCTGCGCGTCGATCTTGTCGCCGAACTCGTCGAGCAGGATCAGGCCCATGCCGCCTGGCTGGGCCTCGGTCTTGCCATAGGCCGCGGCCAGCGCGGCGCCGGCGATCACGTACAGCGGCGCGCGGTGCTCGCCGCCTGAGCCGGAACGCATGCGTTCGCTGAGCGTGCCGATCACCCGGTCGTCCTGGCGGATCTGCACCTCGAAGCGGAAGAAGCGGCGATAGTCGTCCAGCGGCGAGGTCGCGGTGCGCGCGGCGGCATCGTCCTCGATCAGCTCGCGGAACGCCGCCGGCACCTCGCCGGCGTTGCCGAACAGGCCATCCTCGCCGCCGACGTCGGTGGCGCGCTTGATGAAGCGTTCGAGATCGCGGAACTCCGGCACCACTTCGTAATGGAACTGGTAGCGCTCGTTGTTGGAGAACGGCGGGCTGCTGCGCAGGGTGCGGTTGAGCGTGGCGATCTGCTGGCGCAGGCGCACGAAGTTGTCGTTGAGCGCGGCCGCGACGCTGGAGCGGAAGGTTTCCACGGCGGTGTCGTAGGCCTGGCGCGCTTCGCCCTCGTAACGGACCAGGTCGGTCTCGCGCAGCTGGGTGAGTTCGCGGCGCAGCAGGGCCAGCGCCTGGCGCCAGGCGCTGGCGTCGAACTCCAGCACCAGGCCGTGATCGCGCGCGTACTGCGCCAGCGCGCTCCAGGCCTCGGGCAGCAGCCTGGCCAGCTGGCGATCGCTCTCGTCGGCGCGCCGTTCGCAGGCGCGTCCGCGTTCTTCCAGCGACTCGACCTTCTCGTCCAGCTCGTCGCGATGACGCTCGACCAGGTTGGGGTCCACGTCCGGATCCTGGAAGGCGTCGACGGCGCGGCGCGTGACCAGCGCCTCCTGCTGGCGCAGGCCCTCGAGGAGGCGGCGCCGCTCTTCGCCCTGGCGCACGGCGACCGCTTCCTCGCCGATCAACTGCTCCACGCGGCGCTCGCTGGCGTCCACCCGGGCCTTGCACGCGCGCGCCTGTTCGGCCAGGCGCAGCAGGTCCGGGTCCTGCGCGATGTCGCGGGTCTCGAGCGCGCTGCGATAGCGCTGCTGCGTCTGCCGGTGCTCCAGGCTGCGCGCGTGCAGCGCCTGCGCCAGCGCGCCGGCGTCGGCCAGGCGCGCCAGCTGGCGGCGGTGGCTGTCGATCTCGCGCAGCGCCGGCTCCAGCGCCTGCACGTCGCGTTCGGCCGCGTCCACGTCTTCGCGCAGCACACGCAGGCGTGCACGGTTATCGGAGGCGCCGATCTTCAGGTCGCCGGCCGCCGGCAGGCGCAGCCGTTCGATGCTGCCGCCGCGCGCCAGCAGACCGTCGCGGGTCAGGCCCTGGCGGCTGCGCACCAGTTCGGCCTCGCTTTCCACGCACTGCAGCTCGCCGAGCTGGCGGCGCAGGAAGGCCAGCGCCTCGGTGTTGACGCCGTCGAGCAACGCGGCGACCGAGCCCGGGGCCGGCGCCTGCGCGCGTCCGCGCCGGGCCTGGCTCGACAGCGCCAGCTTGACCCCGTACACGCTGCGTCCGCCGCTGAGCCCGCGGTACAGCTGCGTCGCGCGTTCTTCGTCTGCCTCGGGGATCAGCAGCGCCTCGACGTTGCTGCGCAGGTAGGCCTCGATCACCGGCTGCCAGCGCTTGTCGGCGACCTGCACCAGATCGCAGACCGGACGCGCGTCGATGCCGGCATCGCGCAGATAGCTCATCAGGCGCACGCTGTCGGGGTTCAGCTCGGCCTGTCCGGCGGCGAGGCGCTTCTGGTTCTGGCGCGCCGCCTCCAGGCGGTCGCGGGCGTGGTCCAGTGCCTCGTGGCGCTCGCGCGCCAGACGCTCGACCGCTTCGATCAGGGGTGCGGCGCCGCGCAGCGCCTCGGTGGCGTCCTCGTACAGGCGCTCGGGGCTCCAGGGCAGCGCAGCACCGTCGTCCAGCGCGGCCAGCGCGTCGTGCCAGCGTGTCCAGGGTTCGGCGGCGGCGTCCACGTTGGCGCCGGCGTCGATCGGCAGCGCAAGTGCGCTGGCTGCGCGCAGCTGGTCGCGGACCAGGGCGGTCTCGCGCAGCAGTTCGGCGCGCAGCTGGCGCAGGCGATCAAGATCGCGCCCGCTCACTTCCTCGAAGCGCGACTGTTCGCCATAGCCTGCGCTGCCCTGCAGCGCGGCGTTGGCACGCTGCAGCTCGTCGCGACCCAGGTCGCGCTCGCCGCGCGCTTCCTCCAGCGCGCGCCGCAGTCCCGCCAGCAGCGCGTCGCCGCCGCGGACATCGTCCTGCGCCTGTTCGACCTGCTCGGCGTACAGGTCACGCGCGTACTCGGCCGCAAGCGCGCGGTACGAGGCCGCGCGCACCGACTGCGATGCGATGCGGTCGTACTGGTGTTCGACGCCTTCGGCGGCCTCGATGCGCAGGCGCACCTGGGCGATGCGGTCGCGGATCTGGCGGAAGCTCTCGAGCAGGGCGCGGAAGCGCGCGACGTCGGTCGGCCGGTCCTCGGCGACGAGGGTGCGCACGAACAGGTCCACGTCCTCCACGCGCTGCAGGTTCAATGCATTGAGGAAGGCCTTGCGATAGGCGTTGACGTCGGGGTTGGCGCCGGGCGAGGCACGCAGCCGGTACAGGAGGTCCTTCACGAAGCGCTCGGCCGCGGTGTGCAGCTCGGGTTTGGTGCCGGCGGCCTTGCAACGGCTTGCGGCCTGCTCGCGGAACGTGGTCCAGGCCAGCGGCAGCTCCTTGCCTTTGACCTGTTCGATGTGGTCCTCGAGCGACAGCGCGACGCCCGGCAGCAGATACATGCCGTGCAGGCGGTGCTCGGGTTCATCGAGCGAGGCGCCGAGCGCGACGCCCGCGGTCAGCACCTCGCCGCTGTCGGTATCGCGGAACACCAGCGAGATGTAGGTGGTGGCGGTGCGCCGCTTGCGCCCCTCGTCGCCGCTGCGGAACACGCCCAGGCAATAGTCGCGGATGCTGCGCGCGCGGTGGCTGCCGCCGGCCTGGGCGTTGAAGCGGATGCGGCTGCGGTCTACGCCCAGCAGCACGATCTGCAGCGCGTCGAGCAGGGCGCTCTTGCCGGCGCCGTTGGGTGCGATGATGGCGCTGGTGGCGTCGAGCTCGAGGGTCTGCGCCTCGAACAGGAAAAACTGTACCAGGTGGACGCGTTCAAGCTGCTGCATCATCGTCCTCCGCAGCGGCCTCGATATCGGTGTCGACCGGGTCGTCGTCGCGGTTGTGCTGGTCGAGCCGCTGCAGCCAGTGCTCGCCAACGATGTCGACGATGGCCGGGCGCACCTGCAGGTGGAAGGGCTGCGGGTCGTCGGCGTCCGAATCGACCAGACGGCCCACGCCCCAGCGGCGCAGGGTGCGCGCCAGCTCGCGCAGGCTGCCGGTGTCGGGCATGGGCCGTCCTGCCAGCGCCTGGTAGGCCTCCTGCAGTTCCGGCAGTTCCACCGTCACTACGCCTTCGTCCTCGACCAGGCCCTGGCGCATGGCCTCGTCGTAGCGCTGGCGCAGCACCAGCAGCAGCAGGGTCTCGGCCAGCGACACCGGTACGCCTTCGCCATGCACGGGCAGGGCGACGATGTAGCGATGGTGCGCGTTGCGTTCCAGCCGGATGCCCAGCGGCGCCAGTGCGGCGATGAAGTCGTCGAAGTGGTCCTCGACCAGGTGGTAGGCCAGCCGCGTGTTGCGGTCGGAGGCGTACAGCACCTGCTCGACCACCAGGCGATAGGCCGCGCGTTCGAAATCCTGCACGGCGTAGACGCCGTTGGAGAGTTGGCTCAGCGTGTTCCAGCTGCGTTTCATGGGGTGTTCCGTGTGGTCTGGCCGATCCGGCGCACGCGGAAACGCGGTGCGCGCAGGTATCCGTTGTCGTCGCGCTGGCCTGCGTCGAGCAGCTCCACGCGGTAGCCGCGCAGCAGCCGGCCGAGCGGATCCTCGCGGCGCAGCCCGGCGCTGCGGTGGCTGCGCAGGGCCAGGGTGAGCAGGGTCTGGTAGGCGCGCAGGTCCTCGATGGTGGCGATCGCCAGCGTGGCCGATTCCACTTCGGCGCCCTCGCCGAGGTGGCGGCCGACGTAGCGCGCCATGTCCTCGGGCGTGACCAGGCGCGCGCGCTTCATGCGGCGCAGCAGCGACAGGCGCGCCAGCTGCTCGGGCGAGGGCGGCACCACGGCATTGGCGCTGCGCGGGATCGGCAGCGGCTTCTGGCGCGGCGGGCGCAGGCGCGTCGCGTCCATCAGCGTGCCTGGCGCCACCGGCAGGCGCAGTGCCTCGGGCGGTGCCGCCAGCACGCCGCGGCAGGCGCGGCGCAGCAGGGTGTCGAGGCGGTCGGGCGCGCGCAGGCGATAGTCGAGGAAGGCGAGCGCACGGCGGTTGGCCTGGCGGATGTCGTCGTCGAGGCGCGCGAGGTACTCGTCGATGCGTTCGAGCTCGTGCAGGCGGCGCAGACTGCGGCCGAAGCGCTGCTCGGCGCGGGCCAGGTCGCCGGCCGCGGCATGCTCGGCGTACCAGGCCAGCAGCCCGGCGCGGCGTTCGCCGGACTCGAGCTGCTGCACCATCGCCAGGATCGCGCTGCGCCGCGCCAGCGGATGGTCGGCCTTGTGCAGCTCGGCGTAGTCGCCGATGAAGAAGTCGCTGACGTAGCGTTCGAACCACTGGCGCGCGAACTGCGCCGTGGTCTCGGCCTTGCTCAGCTCGGGCATCAGATCGCGCACCTGCAGGCTCATCGACGACAGCGAAACCAGCAGCCGCCGCGACTGGTCGGCGGCTTCGTCGAGCGCATCGCCGGCGGCCTTGCCTTCGGCCACCTGCTGCAGCTGCAGTTCGATCGAGCGCATGCGCGCCGACACGAAGGTCGGGCCATGCTCGGCGAACTCCACCAGGGCGGACAGCAGCTGCGACACCGTCGGCGACATGCTGACCATCTCGCGCGCGCCGATGCGCTCCTGGCGCAGCCAGCCCGCGTTGCGGAAGCGCTCGTAGATGTGGGCAGCGCGGATCGCGCGCGGAGTATCGGGCGCGTCGCCGTCCTCGTCTTCCCAGGGATCGTCGCTGAGCAGATAGCGCTCGATCGCGGCGGTGATCTCGCGGCGCGGCAATCCGATGCTGGGCGGCAGCGGTGCGTCGGGCCCGAAGAACTCGTCGAACAGCCGGCACAGCAACAGCCAGTAGTGGGCCCGGTTGGCCGAGGCCAGTGGCCCGAACAGGCCAGGTGGCACCACGGAAAACAGGGGCGGCGGCGTTGTCGTCAAGCAGGTGTCCGGGCCGGCGTCGGTGCCGCGATGTGGTGGGCAAGGATAGTGCGCGATGTTCGCGTGCGCTGCGACCGGTGGCGCGCTGGCGAGGGGCAGGGCGGATGCATGTCGAACGCGGACCAGTCTAGCAACGCACTGCGCGCCGCGCCGCCAGACGCAGCGGGTGCGGCCCGCTGCCGCGCTTGGCGCCGGTCGGAACGGTCTGAACCCCTGCCGTCATCCCCGCACACGCGGGGATCCAGCTTTTCAACGCGTCGGAGTCGATCGGCTGGATTCCCGCGTGCGCGGAAATGCCAGGCAGGCGCCGGTTGTCCAGTTGTCTAGACGAGGCCGCAGGCGATATCGCGCGGCAGCGCGAGTTCCTGCCAGCCCTGCGCCTGCACATGGCGCAGCACGCGCACCACGTCGTCGCAGGCCTGGCGCACGGCGTCCTCCAGCCGGGCCTCGCGCAGCAGCCGGCCCGCGACCAGGGCGGCGAACAGGTCGCCCACGCCCTTGACCGGATGCGGGACCAGGTCGTGCTCCAGGGTCGTGCTGCCTTGGGCGGTGACCAGGACCAGCTGCAGACGCCCCGGCGGGCAGGTGGCGGGTGCGGCGCTGGTCACCACCACCCATTGCGTGGTCGCGCCCAGCAGGCTGCGTGCGGCGGCGATGCAGTCCTCGAGCGTGTGCAGGCGGCGACCGCCGAGCTGCTCGAGTTCGTAATGGTTGGGCGTCAGCCCCTGCGCGCGCGGCATCAGCGCGTCGCGCCATACCGGTTCCAGCGCCGGATCGGTATAGCGCCCGCTGTCGTGGTCGCCGATCACCGGGTCGATCTGCACGATCAGCGCAGGGTTGCGCGCGCGGATGCGGTCGATCCATCGCGCCAGTGCCAGGCCCTGCTGCGGCGAGCCGAGATAACCGACCAGCAGCAGGCGCGCGCGGGTCGCGACCTCGCGCGCCTCGAGGTCGTCGAGCAGGCCCTCGAACCAGTCCTGCGGCAGCGGCCCACCGTGCATGGTGGGGTAGTGCGGCGTATTGCCCAGCAGCACCGTCGGCACCGGCGCCACCCGCAGGTCCAGCGCCTGCAGCAGGGGCACGGCGATGGAATTGCCGACGCCCCCATAGGCAACCTGCGACTGCACCGAGACCACGTCGACCAGGCGCGTTCCCACGGTGGGCGCGAAACCGGGTTCGCCGCTCATGCCGGCGTGCCGTCGCTGCCCGGCGCACGTCCGGCCTGCGGCGGAGGGCGGCTGCCGAACAGCGCCGTGCCCACGCGCACCGTGGTCGCGCCTTCCGCGATCGCCAGCGCGAAATCGCCGGACATGCCCATCGACAGCTCATCCATCGCGATGCCATCCGGCGCGTCCTGGCGCAGGCGCTCCTGCAGCTCGCGCAGGCGCACGAAACAGGGGCGCACCTGCGCGGCGTCGTCGGAGAACAGCGCCAGGGTCATCAGCCCGCGCACGCGCAGCGCCGAAAACGCGGGCAACTGCCGCACGAAGGCCGGCACCTCGTCGGGTGGCAGGCCGAACTTGCTGGCCTCGCCCGAGGTGTTGACCTGCACCAGCACGTCGAGCGCGCGCCCGCGCGACTGCAGCTGCGCGTCCAGCGCCTCGGCCACGCGCAGGCTGTCGAGCGCCTGGAACTCGCTGGCGAAACGCGCCGCGTACCTGGCCTTGTTGGTCTGCAGGTGGCCGATCAGCACCCAGCGCAGATCGGGCAGGTCGGACATCGCCTCCCACTTGCCCAGCGCCTCCTGCACCTTGTTCTCGCCGAACTCGCGCATGCCGACGGCGTGCGCGACGCGCAGCCGCGCCGCATCCACGGTCTTGCTGACCGGCAGCAGGCGCACCTCGCCAGGCTCGCGGCCCGCGGCGCGACAGGCCGCGTCGATGCGCGCGCGGATCGCCTCGAGGTTGAGCCTGAGCGTGGCGGCCTCGTCCATCGCGCGCCTCAGGTCCCCGCCAGCCAGTCGCGCGGCACTAGGTAGTCGTGCAGGCGCGCCTCGATGCTGCCAGGCTCGGGCACGTAGCCGTATTCCCAGCGCACCAGCGGCGGCAGGCTCATCAGGATCGACTCGGCGCGTCCGCCGCTCTGCAGGCCGAAGTGGGTGCCGCGGTCGTAGACCAGGTTGAACTCGACGTAGCGGCCGCGCCGGTACAGCTGGAACGCACGCTCGCGCTCGCCATAGGGCGTGTCCTTGCGGCGTTCGACGATGGGCAGGTAGGCGTCGAGGAAACCGTCGCCCACCGCGCGCAGGTAGCCGAAATCCTGATCGAGGTCGCCCTGCAGGTCGTCGAAGAACAGGCCGCCCACGCCGCGCGTCTCGTTGCGGTGCCTGAGGTAGAAGTACTCGTCGCACCAGCGCTTGTGCGCGTCGTAGCGCTGCTGGCCGCCGAACGGCTCGCACAGCGCACGCGCGGTGCGGTGCCAGTGCTGCACGTCCTCGTCGACGGGGTAGAAGGGCGTCAGGTCGAAACCGCCGCCAAACCACCAGGCCACGGTTTCGCCATCGCGCTCGGCGCGGAAATGGCGCACGTTGGCGTGGGTGGTCGGCAGGTGCGGGTTGCGCGGATGGAACACCAGCGACACGCCCACCGCGCGCCACGAAGCGCCGGCGAGTTCCGGCCGTGCCGCCGTGGCGGCGGGCGGCAGGGTGCTGCCGGACACGTCCGAGAACCCGATGCCGGCCTGCTCGAACACCGCGCCCTCGCGCAGCACGCGGGTGCGACCGCCGCCGCGCAGGTGGGTGCTGGTGTCGTCGGGATCGCGCTGCCAGGCGTCCTCGGTGAAACGGGCCTGCCCGTCTGCGGTTTCAATCGCGGTGCAGATGCGGTCCTGCAGGCCGGTGAGGTAATCGCGGATGTCGTCGAATCGGTCCATGCCGCCATTCTAGGCGGCGCCGGTGTGCGCGGCGTTGCGCCAGATCAAGTCAGCGACCGCGGCGTTCCGGACGATGGCTGCGCCAGGCCTGGCGTCGTGCCTCGAGGCGCCGGGCCAGTTCGGCCGCGTCGAGCCGGTAGCGGTCGGGCAGGGCGGCGTGGAAGCCGCTGACCCGGCGATTGATCCGCTGCAGGCCGCGATCGCCGCGCGGACCTGCGACGAAGTCGAAGCCGACCAGCCGCTCCAGGCCCACATGGATCTCGCCGAAGCGCGCCACCTCTGCCCAGCCGACGCGGGAACGACGGAACAGGGAGACGATCTCGAAGCCCTCCGCATCCAGCACCAGGCCGCTGGCCCCGGGCAGCAGGTTCACCAGGGCCACGGCCACGCCCAGGCCGAAGAACGCGATGCAGACCCAGGCCAGCAGCGCATGGCTCGCCAGGATCGCGCTGCCGGCCCAGACGAAAGCGGCGCAGATCGCCGCCGTCACCAGCCATCGGGCCGGCGAAGGACGCAGCACTTCGGTGGCGGGCGTCGTCGCGTCCATGCCGCCTAGCCGCGGGCTGCCGTGCGTGCGCGGATCACTTCAGCGCGCGCTCGAACAGCTCCAGGATCCGCCGGTACTGGTCGTACCAGGAATCGGCGTGCACGTAGCCGTGGCGCTCCATCGGATAGCTGGCCAGCTCCCACTTGTCCTTGCGCAACTCGACCAGGCGTTGCGCCAGCACCACCGAGTCGCGGTAGAAGACGTTGTCGTCGATCATGCCGTGCGCGATCAGCAGGTGATCCTCCAGTCCTTCGGCGTACTCGATCGGCGAGGACTTGCGGTAGGCCTCGGGATCGATGTCGGGCGTGTTGAGGATGTTGGCGGTGTAGGTGTGGTTGTACTGCGTCCAGTCGGTGACCGGACGCAGCGCGGCGCCGGCCTTGAACTTGCCCGGCTCGCGGAACAGCGCCATGAAGCTCATGAAGCCGCCGTAGCTGCCGCCGTAGATGCCCACGCGCTCGCGATCGGCCTGGTGGTGCTCGACCAGCCAGTCGATGCCGTCCAGGTAATCCTCCAGCTCCGGATGCCCCATCTGGCGGTAGATCGCGGTGCGCCAGTCGCGGCCGTAGCCCTCGGAGGCACGGAAGTCGAGGTCGAGCACGATGTAGCCGCGCTGCACCAGCAGGTTGTGGAACATCTGCTCGCGGAAATAGTTCGGATAGCGGTCGCTGACGTTCTGCAGGTAGCCGGCGCCGTGCACGAACAGCACCACCGGATACTTGCGTCCCGGCTCCATCGTGGCCGGGGCGTAGTACTTGCCCCAGATCGTGCCGGCGCCGTGCTTCGACGGCACCTGCACGTATTGCGGCTGCAGGAACTCGTAGCTGCGGTACTCGGCGCTGCGCGTGTCGGTGAGGGTGCGCAGGTTGCCGCCGTCGGCATCGATCACCGCAAGCTGCGGCGGGACGTAGCTGGACGAATGGCGCAGCAGCAGGCGCGTGCCGTCGGGGGACGCCACGAAATCCTCCACGCCGCCCAGGTCGGTCAGCTCGGCGACCTCGCCGCCGGCCGCAGGCACGGTGCACAGCTCGTAGTCGCCCGGCCGCGCGCGGTTGCAGGTGAAGTGGAAGCGCGCGCCATCCGGCGCCAGCGCCGGCTGCGTGACTTCCCAACGTCCCGAGGTCAGCGCGCTCGCGCGGCCGCGGCCGGCATCGACCGTGTACAGATGGGCATATCCGCTTTCTTCGGACACGAACCACAGCCTGCGCTGGTCGGGCAGCCAGCCGAACTCGTTGAAGGTCCAGTTGACCCAGGCCGGGTCGGTGAGGCGGTGGCGCGACTGCAGTTCACCGGCTTCGGGCTGCAGCGTCGCCAGCCAGCGGTCCTTGTTGTCGACCGAATGCAGCATCAGCGCCAGGAAGCGCGAGTCCGCGCTCCACAGCAGCCCGTCGCTGCTGTCTTCCAGGCGCAGTGCGCGCGAACCCTTCAACGGCTCCTTGCCTGCCGACTTGCGCAGCGCCGCCAGCGGATCCTCGCCGACGCCGGGCAGCGCGGCGGTCGAGAGCTCACGGCGCGAACCATCGTGCATGTCGATCAGCCACAAGGTCTGCGCGCGCGGCAGGTTGCGGCCCACGCGCGTGCGCACGTCCTCGAACTCTTCATAGCCCGACTCGGTGATGTACTTGGGCATCTTGCCGCCCTGTCCGCGCTCGTCGGACTTGCGCTCGGTGGCCACCGCCAGCCAGCGCCCGTCGGGCGACAGCGAGGTCGCGGCGATCTCCACGTCCTTGCCCAGGTAGACCGGGGCTGGCGCGCGGGTGGGATCGGCGCGGCGCAGCTCGGCCTCGCGCTGGCGCTGCGTCTCGCGGCGATCGCGCTCCACGCGCAGGGTCTCGACCAGGCGCAGCTGGTCTTCGCGCAGCAGGTCGGGCTTCGGCGCTGCCGCCGGATCGTCCTCGGCCTTGGGCGAGGCGGCGTGGGCGGTGGCGCCGTCGGCCGCGCTCCAGCGGAACCAGTCGTGGCCGTTGCGCCAGAGCAGGGCGCCGTCGCTGGACCAGCGCGGGCTGGCTTCGGTCGCGTCGCTGCGAGTGAGCTGGGTCAGCGCGCCATTGCGCAGGTCGCGCACGAACACGTCGCCGTTGCGCACGAACGCCATGCGCGTGCGCTGCGGGTCCAGCACCGGCTGGGCGGCGTCGATGCCGGCCCGCGAGGCGCCGTCGACGATCCGTGCCTCGCCGCCCGCGACGTCCTGCAGGTAGACGTCGCGGATGCTGCTGCCCTCGCGCTTGAGCGGGTAGTAGGCGTGGCGAGCGTCCCACGACCACCAGGCCTGTTCGAGCGTCGGACCGATCCAGTCCGGATCGGCCATGATCCGGTCCAGCGTGAGCGGTTGCGCAGGCTGCGCCTGGGCGAGCGCGGCGAAGGCGGACAGGAGCAGGCAGGGGAGCAGCGGTGCGGATCGATGCATTGCGCGTGTACGGGAAGCGGGAATCGCGACAGCCTAGCAGCCAGCGGCGGCGCGGCATCTGCCGGGGGTCATGCCCGCCGCGGTGCGAAAAACCGCACCGACCCTGCACGGACATTGCCGCCTGAACGCGGCGACGTTCCCCGCAGGGCCGATTTACCGCACAATTCCGCGACCTGTGACACCGCGCGGACATGCACGCCTACGTCTACAAGAGCCAGCGCCGGGCCGATACCTACGTCTACCTCGCCGCCCGCGATGATTTCGACCGTTTGCCCGAACCGCTGCGTGCCCGGCTGGGTGCGCTGCAGTTCGTGCTGGACGTCGCGCTGGTGCCCGGTCGCCGGCTGGCGCGTGGCAATGCGGATGAAGTGCGCGCCAATCTGGCGCAACGCGGCTTCCACCTGCAGTTCCCGGCCGACGGGCCCGTCGATCCGATGAGCGAGGACTGGGGCACCGATGCCTGAGGCCCCGCGGACCCCATCCCTGCGACAACGACGCATCCCTGCGGTTGCGGCTGCCCTTGGTCTGGCCCTGGTGCTGGCCACCGGCTTCGGCGGCATCGTGGCGCTGCTGTCCGCGCTGTTGGCACAGCCCGCACTGGCGCTGGCGGTGCGCGGCTGGCGCGGGGAGCTGCCCGCCGGGCGCGCCGCGCTGCTGCGCGATGCGCGGGCCCTGCTCGGGCTTTGGGCGGGTGGCCTGCTGGCGGCGGTGGTGCTGGTGGGCTGGCCGCTGCTGGCGCTGCTGCGCGACAGCGGCCTGGCCGTGGTGCTGGCACTGAGCGCGATGTCCGGCCTGTGCGTGCTCGCCCTGTGGCGCACGTGGCCGCTGTGGCACGCGCTCGAACGCGAAGGCGGCAGCCTGGTCCGTCATTGGCAGGCGCTGGCATTGCGCGACGCATCGGGCTGGCATGGCGCCGCCGCGGCCGGCTGCGTGGCCGCGATCCTGGCCGGCATCGTGCTGCTGGCCTGGCCGCAGCTGCTGGCCGACACGCCGCGCTGGTCGTTTGCGGCGGCTTCGGCCCTGGCCTGGCCGTTGCTGCACCTGCTGCTGCAGCGCCTGCCGGCGCCGACCGAGGTGGTGCGCCCGATTCCGGTGGTGGAAATGGACGGCGAGGCCACGCGCCTGCCGTCGCCCGCGCTGGACGGCGACCTGGATCGCGCGCTGTATGCCGCCGCGCGCGCCGGCCGCGTCGACCAGGCGCTGGCGCTGGTGGAAGCGGGTGCCGACGTGCACGCATTGCCGCTGGCCGACGAGCGCGATCAGCGTGGCCTGCCGGTACTGGCGGCGGTACTGCCCGACCTGCGCCTGCTGCGTCTGCTCATTGCCCGCGGCGTCGACCTCAACGCTGCGCATGCAGGCCTCACGCCATTGCTGGCCGCCACCCGCGACAGCTGGCACGGCCGCCCCGAAGCGGTGATGACCCTGCTGGCCAATGGTGCCGATCCGCGCAGCGCCGACCGCGATGGCAACACCCCGCTGCACCACGCCGCACGCAGCTCCGATCCGGGCGTCGCCGCCCTGCTGCGTGATGCCGGCTGCGAGATGGACGTGGCCAACCACGAAGGCCTGACCCCGCTGGGCGTGGCCTGCGCCGCGGGCAACTGGCGGCTGGCGCGGTTCCTGCTCGAACGCGGGGCCAGCCCGGCGATCGAGGACGGCACCCCGGCCCTGGTGGCCGCCGCCGGCGGCGACGAGGATGACCCGGCCGCCGTGCAGTTGCTGCTCCGGCACAAGGCGCGCGTGGATGCACGCGATCGCGACGCCCGCACCGCGCTGCATGTTGCGGCGTTCCGGGGGCATGCCGGCATCGCCACCGCGCTGCTGGATGCGGGCGCGGCCGTGGATGCGCGCGATGCCGCCGGCGCCACGCCCCTGCTGGAAGCGGCGCGCGGTGCGGCCGCCCCCGTGTTCGAAGCCCTGCTGGCCGCCAAGGCCGATCCCATGGCGGTCGACGCGCAGGAGCGCAACGCGCTGCTGCTGGCCTGCCTGGCGGATGCGCCGTCCTCGGCCCTGGTGGGCCGCCTGCTCGAGCTTGGTCTCGACCCGCACGCCGTGGGGCGCGACGGCAGGCGCGCGGCCGAACTCGCAGCCGAGGCGGGCCGCTGGCGCCTGGTGGCGATGCTCGATCCGGACTACGCGCTGCCGGCCAGCGTGCGGCCCGATGCAGGCGAGGCGCCGCCCGAGCAGCGCGCACCCCTGCTGTTGCTGCAGGAGGGCCTGGATGCGGGCCGCCACGATGACCTGGAGCGCGTCGCGGCGCTGGTGTCGCCGGCAGAACTCGGAGCCCTGCTGACCGGCGCCGATGACCGCCCGACCCCGGCCCGCATCGACTGGCTCGCCGCCCAGGGCGCCGACCTCGAGGTCCGTGACGCGTCGGGCGAAACCGCTGCCTTCCGCCTGCTCACGCGCGGCCCGGCCGCGCTGCCCGCGCTGCAGGCCCTGCTTGGCCACGGCGCTTCCCCGGCCGGCCGTGGCGGGCTGGCCCGGTTCCTCGCCGCCTGCGTGGCCGGCGACCAGGCCGGCCGCGCGCTGGAGCAGTGCGCGCTGGACCTGCTGGAGCGCGGCGCCGACCCGTTCGCGGCCTCGCCATCGGGCGATCCGCCGCTGTCGCTGGCGGTGCATCTGGGCTGGGACCGCCTGATTGAACGCCTGCTCGTGATCGGCGTCGATGCCGATGCCCGCGATGCGCGCGGCATGACCGCGCTGCACCTGGCCGCCGCGCTCGCACGCGAGGACGTGCTCAAGACCCTGGTGCGCCACGGCGCCGCGGTCGATGTGCGCGCGCAGGACGGGCAGACCCCGCTCGGCGTGGCCCTGGCCAGCGGCCGGCGCGACCTGGCCGACTGGCTGGACTGGCGCGACTGGACCCTGCCGCGGCGCGTGCTGCAGCCGGCCGACCTGCCCGCTGCCGCCATGGCCGGCGACGCCGATGCGGTCCGCCGACTGATCGAGCTGGGCCTGGCGGTCGACGCCGTCGATGCGCAGGGCTGCACCGGCCTGCTGCGCGCCTGCGGCGGCGGCCATCGCGCCGTGGCCGAACTGCTGCTGTCGCGCGGCGCCAATCCGCAGCACGTCGCCCATACCGGCGCCACGCCGCTGTCGGCGGCGGTGAGCATGCGCCACGGCGAGCTGGTCGACCGCCTGCTTGCCGCCAACGCCAGGCTCGAACAGCGCCTCCCCGGCGAAGTCACCGTGCTGATGCTGGCCGCCGCGCTAGGCCTGCCGGACCTGTGCGCCAAGCTGATGACCGCCGGCGCCAACGTCCACGCCACCGATGCCCAGGGCCTGACCCCGCTGCACTGCGCGGCGCTGTACGGCTTCACCGCACGCGACCGCACCCGCCTGGTGGCCCTGTTCGACACCCTGCTGCTGGCCGGCGCCGAGGTCGATGCCGCGGCTGCCGGCGGCGTCACCCCGCTGCTGCTGCTGCTGGGTGCCCGTGCCGAACCCGGCACTGCCTGCGACGAGGACGTGCTGCTGGCGGTGCTCGAACACCTGCTCGACGAAGGCGCCGCGCTCGATGCGCGCGACCCGCGCGGCTTCGGCCCGCTGCACCTGTCGGCCCTGCATGGCCTGCTGCTGCTGACCCGGCGCCTGCTGCGCGCCGGCGCCGACCCCGAGGCCCGCGACGCCCTCAACCGCACCCCGCGCGAGATCGCGGTGATGCGCGGCTTCGTCGATGTCGCGCACGAATACGTGCCCTCGCCGGCCGGGGTTTCGATGGCCCGGTTCCTGCGCGACCGCGGCTAGCAAGCGCGCCGGGCCAGGCGCCCACTTGCAGCGACCCGGACGGCGGGCCTAGAGTCCGCCTGCAGCGACCGCAACGCGGCCGCCTGCGCCAGGGAGCCGCGCCGCGGGGGTGGCGCGACGTGGCGACATCGCGTCAGGGAGCGGGGACATGAAGATGCGATACCGCACGTGCTGGTGCGTGCTGCTGCTGTGGCTCGCGGCCGGCGCCGCGCAGGCTGCTGGCGTGGCCGAGGTCCGCGAGCAGGTCGAGGCCAGCATGCTGGTGACCGGACGGGTCACCATCACGCTCGAGGGCACCGTCAGCGACTGGACCATCGACCAGCGCGACAAGCTGCCCGCGGCGGTCGCGGACGTGATCGATGCCGCCGCGCCAGGTTGGCGTTTCGAGCCGATCCTCATCGACGGCAAGCCGGCACACGGCAACGCCAGGATGAGCCTGCTGATGGTGGCCGAGCGGTTGGACGCCCGGCGGTTCCGGGTGACGATCCGCAGCGGATACTTCGGGCGCGATGCGGTCCTGGTCGCCGCGCGCCGTTCCTCGGAGCGTTCGGACGCGTCCACGCCGGATGAGAGCGATCAACTGTCGGCGATCGAGATGAAGCCACCGGAGTATCCGGTGCAGGCGCGCTATGCCGGAGCGCATGGCGTGGTCTACGTCGTCGTGCGGGTCGACCGGACCGGCCGGGTGCAGGACGCCGTGGCGGAGATGGTGAACCTGCGGGTGCTGGGCACCGAGCGGGAGATGGGGCAGATGCGCGAGCTGCTGGCGAAGTCGGCCCTGGTGGCCGCGCGCAAATGGACCTTCCAGCCACCCACCCTGGGCGAGTGGGCCGACCAGGAGAGCTGGGCGGCGCGGGTTCCGGTCGACTACAGGTTTGTCGACGGCGGCGAGCCCGGCTACGGGCGGTGGGAGGCCTACGTGCCCGGACCGCGCAATCCGATTCCCTGGGAAATGGAAGGCCTGGAGGGCTTCGATATCGCCCCCGACGCGCTGGTGGCTGGCGTGGTGCACCAGGTCGGAACCGGGCTGAAGCTGCTGGGCCCGCTGGAAGGGGGCTGAGCGCTGTCCTACGCCCCGGGCTTGATCGCCGGGGCCAGGACCTGCAGCCGTCGCGCGCCGCGCTCGGCGATCGCCTGCAGCGCGTGTTCGTGCACGAGCGCGTAGTGATCGCCCTCCGGGTGCTCGCTGTCGAGCACGCCGAACAGGCTGTCGCCGCACTGGATCGGCACCGCGAGTTCGGACAGGTTGGACTGGTCGTCGGGCACGTAGCGCGTGTCGAAGCGCGCGTCGCCGGTGCGCTGCGGCAGCCGCGCCTGCGCGCAGCGGCCGACGATTCCCTGGCCCAGCGCGAGGGTGAGGCGCGATTCGAGCACCCGGCTGGCGGCGCGCTTGGGCCCCCACGCCGCCTGCTGGGTGAGCGTGCGGCCGCCGGGATCGCACAGGTAGACGATCACGTCCACCAGTTGCAGCTCCTTGCCAGTGAAGCGGCACAGCGTCCATGCAACGTCGGTTGGCGACTGGGCCAGCGCCAGCGCGCTGTCCAGCGGCGCAAGCCGGCGCGCTGCGTTCGCCAGGAAGGCGGTGGCGATTGCGGGCATCGCGACGGCTCCGTCGTGCGCGGGTGCCCATGGTGCGGCGGCGGGGCGCACAAGTGCAATGGCGGGACGCCGCTGGGGCGAGGTCGGCGCAACGACGGACATCCATCCGGCAGGCGCGCCGGCCCGGAGCTGGCGCGGCGCGCTGCGCGGCACGCAGGAACCCCACAAAAAGGAAAAGCCCGCAAGGCGGGCTTTTCCTGGTCGCGGTCCGGTGCGGGCCTCAGCGCTTCATCGAAGCGAAGAACTCGTCGTTGGACTTGGTGCTCTTCATCTTGTCGAGCAGGAACTCCATCGCCGCGATCTCGTCCATCGGATGCAGCAGCTTGCGCAGGATCCAGATGCGCTGCAGCAGGTCGGGCTCGATCAGGAAGTCCTCGCGGCGGGTGCCGGAGAGGTTGACCGCGATCGCCGGGTACACGCGCTTCTCCGCGATGCGGCGATCCAGGTGCACTTCCGAGTTGCCGGTGCCCTTGAACTCCTCGTAGATCACCTTGTCCATCGCGCTGCCGGTGTCGACAAGCGCCGTGGCGATGATGGTCAGCGAGCCGCCTTCCTCGACGTTGCGCGCCGCGCCGAAGAAGCGCTTCGGGCGATGCAGGGCGTTGGCGTCGACGCCGCCGGTGAGCACCTTGCCCGAGGACGGCACCACGTTGTTGTAGGCGCGGGCCAGGCGGGTGATCGAGTCGAGCAGGATCACCACGTCCTTCTTGTGCTCGACCAGGCGCTTGGCGCGCTCGATCACCATCTCGGCGACCTGCACGTGGCGCGCGGCCGGTTCGTCGAAGGTGGAGCTGACCACTTCGCCGCGCACCGTGCGCTGCATCTCGGTCACTTCCTCGGGCCGCTCGTCCACCAGCAGCACGATCATGTGCACGTCCGGGTGGTTGCTGGTGATCGCGGTGGCGATCTGCTGCATCAGCATGGTCTTGCCGGCCTTGGGCGGCGAGACGATCAGGGCGCGCTGGCCCTTGCCCTGCGGCGCCATCAGGTCGAGGATGCGGCCGGCGATGTCCTCGGTGGACCCGTCGCCGCGCTCGAGCTTGAAGCGCTTGCGCGGGAACAGCGGGGTCAGGTTTTCGAACAGCACCTTGCCCTTGCTGGCCTCCGGCGGCTCGCCGTTGATCGTGTCGACCACGTTCAGGGCGAAGTAGCGCTCGCCATCCTTGGGCCAGCGGATGCGGCCGGACAGGTGGTCGCCGGTGCGCAGGTTGAAGCGGCGGATCTGGCTGGGCGAGATGTAGGTGTCGTCCGGGCCGGCGAGGTAGCTCGCCTCGGCGCCGCGCAGGAAGCCGAAGCCGTCGGGCAGGATTTCCAGCACGCCGTCGGCCTGCACGCCCTCGTTGGTGCGGGTCAGCACCTTGAGCAGGGCGAAGATCACGTCCTGCTTGCGGGCGCGGGCGACGCCTTCGTGGATGTTGAGCTGCTCGGCGATGTCGAACAGCTTGTGCGCCGGCATCCGCTTGAGCTCGCCCAGCGAATACTGGGGGAAGCCTTCGGGGATGTTCGGCGGCGGCATGCGGTTGGCCTGCTCGTGGCCATTGCCACCATCGTCCTGCGGCAGGCCGCCATCGCGGTGCCTGTCGCCGCCGCCGCGCTGGCGGTCACGCCGGTTGCGGAAGCGGTCGCGCTTGCTGTTGCCCTGGGCGTTGTTCTGGTTGCCGCCGCGGTTGTCCTGCTGCGGCTGCCGCTGGCCCTGGCCGGAATCCGAAGACGCCTCGCCGCCGCCCTGCGTGGACTGGGCGTTGCCGCCCTGGGCGGTTGGACTGGACGGTGTGGGCTGGCTGGGCTGGGCCTGCGGGGCCTCGCTCGGCGCGGGCGCCCTGGTCGCGGCCGATTCCGGCGCGGCAGGCCGCGGCTCGGCGGCTGCCGGGCTCGACTCGAACAGCGTCGGCGCGTCGGCGTCGGCGGGTTTTGCGGTCTTCTTGGTGGCGCGCGAAGCGGTCTTGCGCACGCGCTTGACGGCGGTGTCGCCGGCGTCGGGGGTGTTATCGGACAAGTGAGAGTTCCTCGCTCGGTGCGAGCGCCCTGAAGCGGGCGGGGATGTTGAGGGGAGTCCTGCAGACGGGGTGCGGCGCCCAATTCAACGCCGGATGCGGCCAAACTAACACCAGACGGCGGATTTCGGCAAGCGACCCGCAAGGGCCTCGTTCATGCGCGGCAGGTGGCGAGGCGCGGGTGATGCGTGGACGGTGGAGCTGCAGCCGAGGCGGGCGGGCCCAGTCCACGCGAGTGCGTCCAGGCACTGAGTGCCGACGCGCGCGCCCCGCAGGTGGACGCGCGCCGGGCCGATGCGGGCAGTTTCGCTCAGACCGCCTTGTCGATCATCTGTGCCAGCTGCGGCTTGCCGACGGCGCCGATCTGGGTCGCCTGCACCTGGCCATCCTTGAACAGCAGCAGCATCGGGATCGAGCGGACGTGGTACTTCAGGGCGGTGGCGCGGTTCTCGTCCACGTTGACCTTGGCGATCTTCACCTTGCCCGCGTATTCGCCGGCCAGCTCGTCCAGGGCCGGCGCGATCATCTTGCACGGCCCGCACCAGGGCGCCCAGAAATCGACCAGCACCGGCTCGGCGGACTGCAGCACGGTGGCATCGAAATCGGCGTCGGTGGCATGGATGACGTGTTCGCTCACGGAAAGGCTCCTGGGGGTAGGGGGGCGGACCGGCGCGGCGGCCGCGGGGATGGATGCTAAACTTGGGCGATTCGCGGCCCGAATCAAGGGCCACCCGTATCGGGAACCCCGGGTCGCCCCACGCGGCCATGGTCCGCGAGTCCCCGGGAACCGCGCCTGACGGCGTCATCCCGTTTCCCAGGCAGTCTGCGATGCGGACGCCGCCCACGCAAGCACCAGAGCGTGTCATGCAGCTTGAATGGATTCCCTGCCCGTTTGGGTCGCCGCAAAGCGGCCGGTCGCCCCGCATTGCGGCGACCCAAGCGGACCGGGAGTCGCTTCGGAGCACACGGCACGCGCTGGCGCCGCACACAAGACCCAATACATGAGCGACAAGCCACTTACCGACATCACCTTCTCCAGTTTCGAACTGCACCCGCTGCTGCTGGCCGGCCTGGAGTCCGCCGGGTTCACCCGCTGCACGCCGATCCAGGCGCTGACCCTGCCCATCACCCTCGCCGGACGCGACGTCGCCGGCCAGGCCCAGACCGGCACCGGCAAGACCCTGGCCTTCCTGGTCACGGTCATCAACCGCCTGCTGTCCCGCCCGGCGCTCGCCGAGCGCAAGCCCGAGGATCCGCGTGCGCTGATCCTGGCCCCGACCCGCGAGCTGGCGATCCAGATCCACAAGGACGCGATGAAGCTCGCGCCCGAGCTGGGCCTGAAGTTCGCCCTGGTCTACGGCGGCGTGGACTACGACAAGCAGCGTGTCCTGCTGCAGGCCGGCGCCGACGTGATCATCGCTACCCCCGGCCGCCTGATCGACTACGTCAAGCAGCACAAGGTCGTGTCCCTGCACGCCTGTGAAGTCTGCGTGCTGGACGAGGCCGACCGCATGTTCGACCTCGGCTTCATCAAGGACATCCGCTTCCTGCTGCGGCGCATGCCGATCCGCACCGAGCGCCAGACCCTGCTGTTCTCGGCCACGCTGAGCCACCGCGTGCTGGAGCTGGCCTACGAGCACATGAACGAGCCGGAGAAGATCGTCGTCGAGACCGAGACCATCACCGCCGCGCGCGTGCGCCAGAAGCTGTACTACCCCTCGGACGAGGAGAAGCTTCCGCTGCTGCTGGGCCTGCTCTCGCGCAGCGAGGGCGCGCGCACGATGGTGTTCGTCAACACCAAGGCCTTCGTCGAGCGCGTCGCGCGTTCGCTGGAGCGGGCCGGCTACCGCGTGGGCGTGCTGTCGGGCGACGTGCCGCAGAAGAAGCGCGAGTCGCTGCTGAAGAAGTTCCAGGCTGGCCAGCTCGAAATCCTGGTCGCCACCGACGTGGCCGCGCGCGGCCTGCACATCGACGGCGTCAGCCACGTCTACAACTATGACCTGCCGTTCGATGCCGAAGACTATGTCCACCGCATCGGCCGCACCGCGCGCCTCGGCGCCGAGGGCGACGCGATCAGCTTCGCCTGCGAGCGCTACGCCATCGGGCTGCCGGACATCGAGGCCTACATCGAGCAGAAGATCCCGTCCGAGCCGGTGACGCGGGAGCTGCTGGTCGCGCAGCCGCGCGCGGCGCGCGCCGCTGCCGCGGTCGAGACGGGTGATGACGAGGACGGCGACAGCATCAACGAGATCTACCGCGAGGTGCGCGAAGCGCGCGCGGCCGAGGATGCCAAGCGTGGCGGTGGCCGCGGTGGACGCAGCAGCCCGGGTGGCCCGGGTGCCAGCCGTGGGCCGCGTGCCGGCGGCGATGGCGGCGAGCGTGCCCGGCGTCCACGGCAGCCCCGGGTCAAGCCCGAGGGCGAAGCGGTGTCCGTTGCCGGCGCAGCGTCGGTGCGTGAGTCCGCACCGGTTGCGGCGGAAGGCGTCGGCGAAACGCTGGCCAAGCCGGTGATCGATGCCGCTGGCGCGGTGGCTGCGGCGATGCCGGACGAGTCGCGTCCGCCGCGCAAGCGCCGTCGTCGTCGTGGTGGCAAGCGCGTTGCAGGCGCTGCCGAAGACACGGCCAACAATGGCAACGGGCAGGGCAACCAGGCCCAGGGCCGGCCGCGTGAAGCCAGGCCTGCGCCACGCCCGCAGTCGGGGCCGCGTCCGGCCGACGCGCCGGGCGCGCAGGTGCCATCGCTGATCTCGCGCATCGGTGCGCGTCTGCGCAAGCTCGTCACCCGCGCGCCGCACAGCCAGCATTGAGTGACCCGGCCTGCCGGCGCGTGCGCGCCGGCAGGCTCCGCGCGCCGTGGTGACGGACGCGGGATCGTTTCGATGGCGGCCCTCGCACCTCGATCGCAAAGGCTGCGGGCGGTCCAATTCTGCCCGTGCGAGTTCTGCGATACTCCCACGCCATGGCCGTCCTGCGTTTCGACAGCGTGAGCAAGCAATACTCCGGTGGGCGCGTTGCGCTTGCCGAAGTCAGTTTCGACGTCGCCGCCGGCGAGATGCTGTTCCTCACCGGGCACTCGGGCGCAGGCAAGAGCACCCTGCTCAAGCTGATCCACCTCGCCGAGCGGCCCAGCCGCGGCGCGGTGCTGTTCAACGACCGCAACCTGCTCAAGGTGCGCGGGCGGCGCGTGGCGCTGCATCGGCGCGAGGTCGGCGTGGTGTTCCAGGACCATCGCCTGCTCACCGACCGCAGCGTATTCGACAACATCGCGCTGCCGTTGATCCTGCGCGGGCTGCGACGCGGCGAGATCGGCAAGCGCGTGCGCAGCGTGCTGGAACGACTGGGCCTGGGCGACCGCGAGCGCGCGCTGCCCACGCAGCTGTCGGCCGGCGAACAGCAACGCGTGGGCATCGCGCGCGCCGTCGTGGCCGAGCCGCGGCTGCTGGTCGCCGACGAGCCGACCGGCAACCTCGATCCCACCCTGTCCTCGGAGATCATGGCGCTGTTCGCCTCGCTGCCCGAGCGCGGCACCAGCGTGCTGGTCGCCAGCCACGACCTGGGCCTGGTCAAGCGCATGCGCAAGCGCGTCCTGGTGCTCGACCATGGCCGCCTGGTGGACGACATCGCGCCGGAGGACCTGGCGCATGCGTGAGGCCAACGTGCGCGGCGCCGGCGCGGCGTCGCAGGTCGGGACCTGGTTCGACCATCATTCCTACAGCCTGGTCGCCAGCCTGGGGCGCGTGTTCCGCAAGCCGGGGTCCGCGCTGCTGACGGTGTCGGTGATGGCGCTGGCGCTGGCCCTGCCGCTCGGACTGTGGCTGGTGCTGGGCAATGTCGAGCGGCTGGCGGGCAACGTCGAACGCTCGCGCGAGATCAGCGTGTTCCTCGGACAGGATGTCGATGCCGCGCGCGCCGGCGCACTGGCCGCCGAACTGCGCGCACGCGCCAACATCGGCGACGTGGTCCACGTCACGCCGGAGCAGGGCCTGGCTTCGTTGCGCGAAGGCGGCGCGCTGGCCGGTATCGTCGACGCGGTGGGCGAGGACAATCCGCTGCCGCACGTGCTGGTGGTGACGCCGGCGGGCGACGAACTGATGGTGGCGAACTCGCTTGGGCAACTACCCGAGGCCGAGCTGGTGCAGCACGACGTGCAGTGGCGCGAGCGTCTCGACACCTGGCTGCGCTTCGGCGCGCGTCTGGCGTGGGTGCTGGCGGCACTGCTGGGGCTGGGCGCGCTGCTGGTGGTGGGCAATACGGTGCGCCTGGACATCCAGTCGCGGCGCGAGGAGATCGGGGTACTGCAACTGCTCGGCGCCACCGACGGCTTCATCCGGCGTCCGTTCCTGTACCTGGGGGCGTGGTACGGGCTGGCGTCCGGCGGTCTGGCGCTGGCGCTGCTCACGGCGGCCGGGCTTGCGTTGCGAGAACCCATCGCCGGGCTGGCCGCCAGCTATGGCAGCAGTTTCGCGCTGGCGACGATCGAACCGCGATGGGCGCTGGCCGTGATCGGCGGCTCGACCCTGCTCGGCTGGCTCGGCGCGGGCCTTGTGACCGGGCATTTCCTGCGCCAGACGCGCCCCACCGGAATCTGAGCGCATGATCCAGCACGACCTCCGCCATCTCGAATCCGACAGCCCGCGCGTGCTGGTCGTCGACGGCTCCAGGCTGGTGCGCAAGCTGATCCATGCAGTGCTGGTCAAGGAGCTGCCCGGCGTGGTGGTCGTCGAGAGCGGCAGCCTGGCCGATGCGCGCACGCTGCTGGCCGGCGCGCCGATCGACCTGGTCACCACCGCGCTGGTGCTGCCCGACGGCGACGGCCTGCAGGTGGCGCGTGCCGTGCGCGAGGCCGACAGCCAGCGTTACGTGCCGGTGATCGTGATCTCCGGCGACGTGCAGTCGCACCTGGAGGACCGCCGGTTCACCGAGGATGTCACCGACTACTTCGACAAGGCGCTGGGCCACAACGCACTGGCCGCCTTCATCCGCGGCTACGTGCAGCCGCAGCCGATCCCGGATGCGCACGTGCTCTACATCGAGGACAGCCGCACGGTGGCGGTGGCGATCCGGCGCATGCTCGAGGCGCACCAGATGCGCGTCACCCATGTCACCACCGCCGAGGACGCGATCGCCTACCTCGAGGCCTATGCCGGCACCGAGGCCGCGCCGGGCGCCGACCTGGTGCTGACCGACCTCTACCTCAAGGGCGAACTCGACGGCCGCGACGTGCTGGACAAGGTGCGCAATGGCCTGGGTTACGGCAAGCGCCGCCTGCCGGTGCTGGTGATGACCGGCGACGACAACCGCGCCAACCAGGCCGCGCTGCTGCGCGATGGCGCCAACGACCTGGTGCTCAAGCCGATCGAAGAGCGCCTGCTGGCGACCAAGGCGCTGTTCCAGCTGCGCCTGTCGCGCCTGCCGGTGTCGCCCGCACAGCAGCCATGAGCGACGGGGTGCGGCTTGAACCGTCGTGGAAGGCGCGCGTGGGCGACTGGTTCGCGCGCGACGACATGCAGTCGCTGTCGGCCTTCCTGCGCCAGCGCAAGGCGGCCGGCGCGCGCATCTATCCACCGGGACCGCAGATCTTCGCGGCGTTCGACGCCACGCCGTTCGATGCGGTGAAGGTGGTCGTGCTCGGCCAGGACCCCTACCACGGCCACGGCCAGGCGCACGGGCTGTGCTTCTCGGTGTCGCCGGGCGTGCCGGTGCCGCCATCGCTGCAGAACATGTACAAGGAGCTGCAGCGCGACCTGGGCATCGCGCCTCCGGGCCACGGCTGGCTGATGCCGTGGGCGCGCCAGGGCGTGCTGCTGCTCAATGCGGTGCTGACCGTCGAGGAAGGCCGCGCCGGCGCGCACCAGGGCAAGGGCTGGGAAGGTTTCACCGACCACGTGGTCGACGTGCTCAACCGGGAGCGCGAAGGCCTGGTGTTCATGCTCTGGGGCAGCTACGCGCAGGCCAAGGGCAAGGTCATCGACGCGCAGCGCCACCGCGTGCTGCGTACCACGCATCCGTCGCCGCTGTCGGCGCATCGCGGCTTCCTTGGCAGCGGGCATTTCTCCGCCGCCAACCAGTACCTCGTGCGCCGCGGCGTGACGCCGATCGACTGGGCACTGCCGCCGCTCGCTGCGCTGTAGGAGCGGCTTCAGCCGCGATGGATGTCCACGCGTCGACAGCTCAGAACCAGAACCGCACACCCGCCACCAGCCGCGTGTCGCGCGCGGCCTCGCCGGCGTCCTCGTGGTAGCGCGCGGTACGCCCGAAGCTGCGTTCGTGGGCGATGCCGAGGTAGGGCGCGAACCTGCGCGTGATCTCGTAGCGCAGACGCAACCCGGCCTCAGCCTTCGACAGGCCGCTGCCGGTGTGCCGCGCCGGGTCGTCCCTGGAATGCAGCTCCAGTTCCAGCAGCGGCTGCAGGACCAGCCGGTTGCTGAAGCGCATGTCGTACTCGGCCTCGAGTTTGGCAGTGACATCGCCGCTTCCGCCGACATAGGCCAGCGCCGAGACTTCGAACATGTACGGCGCGATCCCCTGCACGCCAAGCGCCGCGCGCGTGCGCGATGGACCCGGGTTGAAGTCGTGGCGCACGCCGGCCACGACGTCCCACCAGCGCGCGACCGCGCGCGACCAGCGCAGCTCGGCATTGGCAGAGTCCGTCGAGCCGGCACTGCGACTGCCGCTGCTGCGCAGCCAGACGCGATGGATGTCGCCGCCGGTCGACGCGCTGGCTTCCCAGGCCTGGCCGCTGGCATCGTTCCCGTCCCAGGCTTCGAACCGGTTGAACGTCACCCGGGTGTAGGTGGCGGAGCCGTGCTGCATGTGGGCATTCGCGAGGGTGGGGAACGCGGCGGCACGATCGGCGTCGGTGATCGGCGCAATCGGTTCGCGCGGTACCTGCGCAGCATCAGCCTGTGGCACGCAGTGGCCCATGGCTGCGTGCGCAGGCGCGCAATCCGTGGGGGCCGCGTCGTGTTCGTGGGAGTGGCTGGGATGCTCCCTGTCCGTTCGCGGGTGATGCGCGTGACCTGCGTCTGCGGCATCGGAATCTTGCGCGTGCGCGTGCGCCTGCGCCGGCGTGCAGTGGCCCATGGCCGCATGCGCGGGCGTGCAGTGGTCCGCGTTGGCGCTTGCGACGGGCGGGGCGCAGTGGCCCATGGCGGCATGCTCCGGCGTACAGGCTGGCGCCGCCAAGCGCGTCCCCGCCGGCGCGCAATGCCCCATGGCTGTGTGTTCCGGTGTGCACCCCGGGGCTGGCGTCGTTGCCGCGCCGTGGCGGTGCTGCGCAAGTGCGGCACCGCTGACAACGCATGCCAGCAGGGCCAGCACTGATGCTTGGAGCATGGACTTCATGCGCCTTCCTCCACGCGCACTTCGCGCATCATGCCCGCGTCCATGTGGTAGAGCAGGTGGCAGTGGTAGGCCCAGCGCCCGAGCGCATCGGCGCGTACGCGGTAGCTGCGCTTCGTGCCGGGCGGCATGTCGACGGTGTGCTTGCGCACCATGAAGTTGCCGTCGGCGTCCTCGAGGTCGCTCCACAGCCCGTGCAGGTGGATCGGGTGCTGCATCATGGTGTCGTTGACCAGCACGATGCGCATGCGCTCGCCGTAGTTCAGGCGCAGCGGCTCGGCGCTGTCGAACGGGATGCCGTCGAAGGACCAGGAGAACTTTTCCATGTGGCCGGTCAGGTGCAGCTCGACCGTGCGGCCCGGGTCGCGGCCGTCGGGATCGTCGAACACGCTCCTGAGGTCGGCGTAGGTGAGCACGCGGCGGCCGTTGTCGCGCAGGCCGACGCCCGGATCGTCGAGCTTCGGCGCCGGCGCCATGGTCTGCATGTCGACCAGCGGATTGCCCGTCTCGCTGGCCGGGTGCGACTGCGTGCCATCGCCGTCGCCATGGCCGGCATGCGCGTCATGCGCCGCGGGTGCGTGCATGGCGGCGCCGCAGCCGCCCTCGGCCGCCATCTTCGCGCCGCAGCCGCCTTCCATGCCCTGGTGCGCGCCGTGTGCGCCGTGGCCCATGTCCTCCATCGTCAGCCGCGGCCGCGGATCGAGCGCGGGCACCGGCGCCTGCAGCCCCGCGCGCAGCGCCAGGGTGCCGCGCGCGTGGCCGGTGCGGCCCATGTCCTGGGCGAAGATGGTCCAGGCGTCCTGGCCGGTCGGTTCGACGATCACATCAAAGGTCTCGGCCGCGCCCATGCGCAGCTCGTCCACGCTCACCGGATGCACGTACTGGCCGTCGGCGGCGACCACGGTCATCTTCAATCCCGGGATGCGCAGGTCGAAGTGGGTCATCGCCGAGGCGTTGATCAGGCGCAGCAACACCTTCTCGCCGGCGCGGAATTCACCGGTCCAGTTGCCGGCGGGCGTGACGCCGTTCATCAGATAGGTGTAGGTGTGCGCGTTGACGTCCGACAGGTCGCTGGGCGTCATCCGCATCTCGCCCCAGGCCCTGCGGTCGGCGAGCGTGGCGGCCAGCCCGTCGCGGCGCGCGTCGCGGAAGAAGTCGGCGACGGTGGGCTTGTACCAGTTGTCGTGGTGCGGGGCCTTCCTCAGTCGCGTGAACAGGGCGTCTGGCGCGAGGTCCGTCCAGTCCGACAGCAGCACCACGTGCTCGCGGTCCCAGTGGTAGGGCGCCGGCTCGCGCGGGTCGACGATGATCGCGCCGTACAGGCCCGCCTGCTCCTGGTGCAGCGAGTGGCTGTGGTACCAGTAGGTGCCGGACTGCTTCAGGGTGAAGCGGTAGAGGTAGGACTCGCCTGGCATGATGCCGTCGAAGCTCATGCCCGGCACGCCGTCCATGTTGGACGGCAGCAGGATGCCGTGCCAGTGCAGCGAGGTCTGCACGCCGCGCGGCAGGTGGTTGGCCACGCGCAGCTGCACGGTGTCGCCCTCGCGCCATCGCAGGGTGGGGGCGGGCAACTGGCCGTTGATGGTGATCGCCGGGCGGGTGCGGCCGGTGAAGTCCACCAGGGCGGTGCCGATGTCGAGCTGGAAATCGCGGCCGGACAGGACGCCGCCGGGATGGGCGAGTCCACGTTCGTGCGCCAGCGCAGGAACGCGCAGGCTGCCTGCGGCCAGTGCGCTGCCGCCGAGGAACAGGCCCTGGACGAAACGCCGTCGCGCAGGCGAGGGCAAGGGCGGGTGCGGGTGGACCATGGGGTACTCCGTGCGCAGCCGCTTCGCGCGGCGCGTCATCGTCATCACAGGGGCAGTGCGGCCGCCAAGGGCCGGGCCGGGAGTGCCGCGTAGAGCGATAGCGCCTAGGCGATCGGAGGCCGTAGCGGTGGGAAGGGCCGGGCCGTGGGCGGCTGCGGTTGCGCGGTCGCGCGCGGCGCCTGGCCCGGTCCGGCCCACGTCATCGGCAATGCCTGGCGCGCAAGGGCGGGGCCCTGCTGCAGGCACAGGTCCAGGCAATGCACCAGGCACTCGTCCGCTGCCTTTGCGGGGGTCTCCCCGGCAAGGGAGGGCGGTGGATCCGTCGCCTCGTGGCAATCCGAAGCCTGCGCCTGGTGGGTGGCCTGCGCGTCCGTCGTGGCCTGGGCATGCATCCGCAGCGCGGCGAAGGCCGGCGCCATGCCGTCAAGCAGCAGGCACAGGCAGAGCACGAGACGGGGCAGGGAACGGAACACGGGACGTGGACGATGCCGGTGCGCGGGACGTCGCACAGGATAGCGCCGGACGGTCATGCCCGGCTGAACCTGCGACGCAGGCGCAGCCTGCATTGCGTCAGGTGGCGACGGCCAGGTGTATCCGTCGCGGCGCGACTGCGCGGGCACCGCGCGGCGTGCCCGTGCCCGTGCGGTCGGCGCGCAACCTGTTCCCCTGCAGGCTTTGTGGACGGCGTGTGGCATCCGGCACGGGCGGATCTCGCGGCAGCCAGTCAGCTGCATCCGGATGGCGCAGGTTAGAATCGGCAGTCGAATTTCCGGCCGCGGCCCCCGTCGCGATCACGGACGCGACATCCCAGGAGCGGCTGTCGATGCAGGTCGGCCAAGGCAATGCGTGGCGAGTCCCGGCCGGACGCTGGCAAGCGTGCGTCGTGGTGCTGGCTGCGCTGTGTCTGAGCCTGTTGGCGGCGTTGTTCGCCCGGCGTGGCGAGTCGCGTGTCGAACCGGCGCCAACTGCGCTGGCCAGTGTCGACCTGCTTGCCCGCCCGTCCGCGTCCGCGCCAGCTTCGCAGGACGTGGCCCAGGCCGTCGGCGAAACTCCAGCCCGCGCAGTACTGCCCGATCGGGTAGCCACATGGCGGCGCGACTTCGACACCAGCATCGACCTGTTCGACTTCGCACAGCGGCTGTTGCCCGAGGTGGCAGATGGCGAACCCGAGGCGACCTGGCTGCTCAGCCGCGTCATCGACGAATGCGCCGGATACGCCGCCGATCCGGCCGCGTTCGCACGCGACAGCGCCGTGCTCGCCGGGATGGGGCTTTCGGCCGCGCGCGCCATGCAGGTCGCACGCGCACGGGTGGGTACGCGCTGCGGCCGCTTCGGTCCGGGCGACGACCTGAGCCACGCGCGCGAGCACCGGCTGCGATGGCAGGCGGCGCGGGCCGGTGGTCTGGCGGCCGAAGCGGAACTGCTCGCACGCGGCCAGCCGCTGTCCGCCGATGCCGGCTACAGCGATGGCCTGCTCGAGCGCGTGGTGCGGGCGGGCGACGCGCAGGCCTTCGGCGCGCTGTCGGCCGCAGGCGAGGTGCCCGGCTGGCTGTCGATGCTGGACCAGAACGTCGCGCCGCAGTACGCGCCCCTGGTCTGGCAACTCGTCGCCTGCCGCATGGGCATGGACTGCGGGCCGCAGAGCCCGGTGGTCACGTCCTACTGCGTCAATGGCGGCATCTGTTCGCGACTGCCGGAGCAGGGCTTCGAAGAATTCGTGTATGACGCCGCAGTACCGCGGCAGAGCGCCGAGATCGTCCGCAGTGCGGTCTCGGCGCTGATGGAAGGGTTTGGAGGTTGACCATGAAGTGGGACATGAGGAAGCGTCGGCTCGCCGCGTTGTTCTGGATCCTGTTGTTCGCGGTGTATTCGGTGGCCGCGATCGGGGTGACCGTGCTGGATGCATCGGAGGACCGCTATGTCGGACTCTCGCGCGTGGCGCTGGTGACCATGCAGGCCAGCGAGGAACAACGCAGCCTGGGCGCGGCGCAGATGGCGGCCGTCTATCGTGCGCAGAGCGGCACACCGTTCGCCACGCTGCCGCCGGGCACGACCGTGCAGATCGTCTGGCCCGATGGGTCGAGCGAGTACCTGGTGGTGACCAATCCGGCCGCGAGCGACGGCGCCGCCCCGATCCCGGGCACCCATCACCGTGCAGCCGCGGCGATGTCTACGGAGGTTCCCGCGCCGGCGCAGTCGGTACTGCCGCTGGCACCGTCGAGCGGGCCCCTCGACGACGCCCTCCCGCAGCAGCGCGAATGAGCCGCGCCGGCGGCTCCCCGCGGCGGCGCCGAGGGACGGGCTCAGGACGCGGGCGCGGAAGACCGCACCGATCAATCCCGGCACGGACAGGCCGTTGGTCCGGGTGGCGCCGAGGCAATAGGTCGACTCCAGGTCGAAGTGTGAGCCGAAGCGTGGCGACGCAGGCCGGGGTGAGGAGGTTCAGTTGTGTGGGTTCGAGCAGGTACCAGGCCACGCAGCCGGCCGGGACGCTGCCCGGGACCGAGGTGACGTCGGGCTTGGGCGGCAACACCTGTGGTCTGGGTCAGCGCGCTGTGCAATTCGACGGTTCAATACGTCGAATGACGGCGGAGGGTCGCCCTGCGCAGGCGCCTGTGGAGAACTAATCCTCCTTTTTCCTCAGGCGAAACGACCATCCCGGTGGATTGATCGGGATTTCCACGACGGTTCCGGGAGCGGCGGCCTCAAATCTGGCCGCATGCGCTGCGAACTCAAGGTCATCGTACGGGCGCACCTTCCAGCTGGTGGGAATTCCCACCACAACGACCAACGCAAGTGTCGATCCAGCCAGCCAGCGGCAAGCGACGCACTCGTCCTTCGTGGCCATCCAAAACAAAGAGGCGTGTAACGCGATGATGGCGATGAAAACGTAGCGCCCTCCGATCTCCGGTCGGGCGAACAATGGCCATTGCGCTTCAGTATTGGAGATCTGTGGATTGATGAGCGCTGCGGCGAACACCATGCCGGCGAAGACGATCAGACCACGCAGCAGATGATTCGATCCCAGAAATGCGCGGGCGAACACCCCCATAGTCAGGGCACTCAGGAGGAGCGGGAGCACGATCCCGCCCTGCCACCACCGGGTGGTGAACAACCAGGACCAATTGTCTCCGAGTACCCCGGCGGCGGCGATCTGGCCTCCGAAAATCCGTGCAAGCATTCCCCACGTCGCTCCCAATGGGGCAGCAGACCGGCCTTCCACTCCGGTAGTCAGGATTGCAACCAGCTGGATCGAGGCCGTTGCAACGAGCAGCGTCGCCAGCAGCAGCGAACGTCGGCTTCCTGTCCTTCGCCAATACCAGGCCGCGATCGGCGCGAGGAACAGTGCGAACGTGCCACTCAGTCCGCAAAGTGCGGTTAAGGAAATGTCCAGCAGCTTGCGCCACGGCCCGTGCCACGAATCGAAACAGAGGACCAGCAGCGTCGCCAGCGCAAGGTGCCAGTGGATGTTCGTGACGTTGGCGAAGACTTCCCAAGAGTAGGGATGGCCAACGTAGAACATGCACACGAGAAGCCTGGCCCTGGAGTCGGGTACAAGCGCCCGCCCTCGAGAAGAGTTGAGAAGAACGACGGGCACAAGTTTGAACGCGACCGCGACAGCACTGAAAACAAGAGGTGCCCAGGCCAGGCGGACGGACAGGCTCAGAAGCGCGGTCAGCTTCGAGATGGTTTGGAAATATCCGTTCTGTGGAAGGAGCAGGGCCTTCCAGCCGACCTCGTACGCCTGCCTGTACCAGACGACGCCATCCTCCGCCCAGAACTGCGCGCCAAGAAGCGCCTCCGGCTTTCGGCTGAAAATCAGAAGTAGGCACACGGCACTGACGAGTGCATTGCACGCCCAGCCGTGGGCTTGCCAACTGCCCTGCCCCCAAGCTTTCATTCGTCAGTTGCCTGCTGTCGGTGGGACCAGTGTCCGTTGGTCGGCCGTGCCGCAAGTATCACGCCTACCACCTGCTGACGAGGTTACCAGATCCTTGATTCGAGGCTGTTTTGTCGGGTTCGTGGACGCACTGGCTAGGCGGCGTAGACGAGGCGGTCTCCGCGTTCCATGAACGCCGGCGTCTAGGTGTGAGATTTCAAGAGGTTGGTCCCCTCTGACCGGGGAGGAAGCTGATGTCGCCAGATGTTATTTCCATCCCGGCGAGGGGAATAACATGACAACAATGCCGCCTGACCCCGAAGGGTCGAGAGGTTCTGATCCAGCGCTTGGGGGCCGGGCGACGGGCGGAGGGGGTCGCTCAGGCACTGGGGATCTCTGCGACGACGGTGATCGATCAGCCGATCGACAGCGCCTTGTCCTTGCGTTCGGCCAGGCGCTTTTCCAGATAGTGGATGTTCTGGCCGCCGGCCTGGAAGCCGGCGTCGGCCATGATCCGCTGCTGCAGCGGGATGTTGGTGCGGATGCCGTCCACCACCATCTCCGAAAGCGCCACGCGCATGCGCGCGATCGCCTGCTCGCGGTCGGCGCCGTGCACGATCAGCTTGCCGATCATCGAATCGTAGTTTGGCGGGACGGTGTAGCCCTCGTAGATGTGCGAGTCGACGCGCACGCCGGGGCCGCCGGGTGAATGGAAGTGCTGGATCAGGCCAGGCGAGGGCAGGAAGGTGTCCGGGTCCTCGGCGTTGATGCGGCACTCGATCGAATGGCCGCGCAGCACGATGTCTTCCTGGCGGATCGACAGCTTCTGCCCGGAGGCGATCTTGAGCTGCTCGCGGATCAGGTCGATGCCCGTCACCAGTTCGGTCACCGGATGCTCGACCTGGATGCGGGTGTTCATCTCGATGAAATAGAAGCGGCCGTTCTCGTACAGGAACTCGAACGTGCCCGCGCCGCGATAGCCGATGCGGATGCAGGCTTCCACGCAGACCTTGCCGATCTCCGCGCGCTGTTCCTCGCTGATGCCCGGTGCCGGCGCTTCCTCCACCACCTTCTGGTGGCGTCGCTGCATCGAGCAGTCGCGCTCGCCGAGGTGGATCGCGCCACCCTGGCCGTCGGCGAGCACCTGGATCTCCACGTGGCGCGGGTTTTCCAGGAACTTCTCCATGTAGACCATGTCGTTGCCGAACGCGGCCTTGGCCTCGGTCTTGGTCGTCGACACCGCATTGGCCAGCGCGGCTTCGGTGTGCACCACGCGCATGCCGCGTCCGCCGCCGCCGCCGGCCGCCTTGACGATGACCGGGTAGCCGATCTCCGCGGCGATCTTCTGGTTGGTCCCCGCGTCGTCGCCGAGCGGGCCGCCGCTGCCGGGCACGCAGGGCACGCCGGCCTCCTTCATCGCGCGGATCGCCTCGACCTTGTCGCCCATCAGACGGATGGTCTCGGCCTTCGGGCCGATGAAGATGAAGCCCGACTGCTCCACGCGCTCGGCAAAGTCGGCGTTCTCGCTGAGGAAGCCGTAGCCGGGATGGATCGCCTGCGCGTCGGTGACCTCGGCCGCGGCGATGATCGCCGGCATGTCGAGGTAGCTGCGGTTGGAGGGCGCCGGGCCGATGCACACCGACTCGTCGGCCATCGCCACGTGCTTGAGGTTGCGGTCGACCGTGGAATGCACCGCCACCGTGCGGATGCCCAGCGCGTGGCAGGCGCGCAGGATGCGCAGCGCGATCTCGCCGCGGTTGGCGATGACTACTTTATCGAGCATCGGAAGTTTCCAGGTTGCGTGTCCGGCCCACTGGCCTGCAGGCCAGCGGGCGTTCGCAGGCTCGCGGCTCGCGCCGCTCGAAAGCCATGCTCACCCAATCACGAACAGGGGCTGGTCGAACTCGACCGGCTGCCCGCTCTCGCAGACGATGGCGAGCACGGTGCCCGAGGTATCGGCTTCGATCGGATTGAACATCTTCATCGCCTCGATGATGCCCAGCGTCTCGCCGGCCTTGACCGCCTGGCCGACGGTGACGAAGGGCGGCTTGTCGGGCGCGGGCGAGGAATAGTAGGTACCGACCATCGGCGACTTGACCACGTGGCCGTCGGGCAGCCCGCTGCCTGCCGGCTCGGCGGCCGGGCGGCCGCCGGTGGAGGCGTCGACCGGCGACAGCATCGGCATCACCGGCTCGCGATGGCTGGCGTGGACAACCGGTGCCTGCGCGTAGATCGGTGCGGTACTGCTGCCGCGGGACAGGCGGACGGACTCTTCGCCTTCCTTGATCTCGATTTCGGCGAGGTTCGACTCTTCGAGCAACTCGATGAGCTTCTTGAGCTTGCGCAGGTCCATGGATGGCCTCTCGTGGAATACCGGTGTTGCGGAAAGTCGCTCAGGCGGCCGGCGCCAGGCGGCGCAGGGCGGCGTCGAGCGCGTAGCGATAGCTGTCGGCGCCGAAGCCGCAGACCACGCCCACCGCCTTGTCGCTGAGGTAGCTGTGCTGGCGGAAGGGCTCGCGGGCGTGGGGATTGGACAGGTGGATCTCGATGAACGGGATCGCGACCGCGGCCAGCGCGTCGCGGATCGCCACGCTGGTATGGGTGAAGGCGGCCGGGTTGATCAGGATGAAGGCGGTGCCGTCGCCGCGCGCGGCCTGGATGCGGTCGACCAGCACGTGTTCGGCGTTGGACTGCAGGCTCTCGAGCGCGTGCCCGGCTTCGGCCGCGCGCGCCTGCAGGTCGGCGTCGATGTCGGCCAGGGTGGCGTGGCCATAGACCTCCGGCTCGCGGGTGCCGAGCAGGTTGAGGTTGGGGCCGTGCAGGAGCAGCAGCTGGGCCATCGGTCGAACAGGCTGGGACAAGGCGCGCAGTCTGGGGGAAGTCGCCAATGCTGTCCAGTTCGCAGACGTTTGCCGGATTTAAGCGGTTGTTTGAGTTTTCGCTGCAGCCACGATGGTGCGCGCGCGTCAAGCGGGGCCGCTGGGCAAATGCGCTGGCGGCGTGCCGGGACTAGGGCTGCGCCCAGGCATCGATTTCGCCATCCTCGAACGGGCCGATCCGTTGCTTGAGCAGGCGCCCGTCCGCCGACACCAGGATCGAGTAGGGCAGCACGCCCTTGGGGTTGCCCAGGCGCACGCCGGCGTCGGACGGTCCCGGCACGTCGATGGCCTGCGGATAGCCGACCGGGATCCGCTGCAGGAACTCGCGTACCGCCTCCGGATCGTCCAGCGCCAGGCCCAGGACCTGCACGCCACCATCGCCCTGGGCACGGGCGTAGCGGTCGAGTTCGGGCATCTCCTTGATGCAGGGACCGCACCAGCTGGCCCAGACGTTGACCAGCAGCGGGCGGCCGCTGAAATCGTCGGGCAACTGGAACCCCGGGCCATCCAGGCCTGCCACCGGCACGGTCGGCAGAAGTTCGCCGCGGCGGGCGACGGTCACGCCTTCGGGCGCCGGCGTATTGGCGACGAGCGCGTCGTTGAGCACGCGCTGGCCGAACTCGCTGCCCAGCAGCGGACCGGCGCCTGTCGCGAAGATGCCGACCACCACCCCCAGAGCGCCGGCCGCGGCGGCCACCAGCACGATCTTCAGCGGCGTGAGCTTCATGGCGCCGCGCGCCGCAGGGCAGCGGTCACGATGTCGTCGCTCAGCAGCGCCGGCAGGACCTCGCCTGCACCGCCGCCACGCGGATAGACCACGTACAGCGGCACGCCCACGGCCCTGTGGCGGTCAAGGAAGGCGGCGATGGCGGGATCGGCATTGGTGTAGTCGCCGACCAGGTACACCGCATCGGCCTGCGCCAGCGCGTCGCGGAACACCGGCTGCGACAGCACCCGGCGTTCGTTGGCCTTGCAGGTCACGCACCAGTCGGCGGTCATGTTGACGAACACGGCGCGGCCTTCGGCGCGCAGCGTCTGCAGGCGTTCGGGCGTCCACGCTTCGTGTCCTTCCGATGCCGGCTGCACCGCAGGCGGCGGCAGCGACTCCACCTTCCACACCGGCAGCAGCGCGGCCGCCGCCAGCGCCAGCGCCAGCACGCGCCCGGCCACGCCGCCAGTCCAGCGCCTGCGCTCGTGCCACCACAGCGCCAGCGCAAACACGGCCAGGCCCGCGGCAACCAGCGCCATCGCGTCCACGCCGCGCTGCTTGCCCAACACCCACAGCAGCCAGATCGCGGTCAGGTACATCGGGAAGGCCAGCACCTGCTTGAGCGTTTCCATCCACGCGCCGGGCCTCGGCAGGCGGTCGGCCAGCGCCGGGATGAAGCCGATCAGCAGGAACGGAAGCGCCAGGCCCAGGCCCAGCATCAGGAACACCGCCATCGCCATCCACGGCGACGCCGTGAAGGCGAAGGCCAGCGCGCCGCCCATGAACGGTGCGATGCAGGGGCTGGCGACCACGCAGGCCAGCACCCCGGTGAAAAAGTCGCCGACCGGGCCGCTGCGGGATGCGAGCGCCTGGCCCACGTTGCCGATCCCGCCGCCAAGCGTGAACACGCCCGACAGGCCCAGGCCCACCGCGAACATCAGATACACCAGCGCCGCCACGAACCACGGCTGCTGCAGCTGGAAGCCCCAGCCCAGCGCCTGGCCACCGGCACGCAGCGCCAGCACCAGGGCCCCGATCGCGGCGAAGGCGACCAGAACGCCGGCCGTGTACCAGAGCGCGTGGCGGCGCGCATGGGCGCGGCTGCCGCCGCTCTGTGCCACGCCCAGGACCTTGAGCGAGAGGATCGGCAGCACGCAGGGCATCAGGTTGAGCACCAGACCGCCGAGCAGGGCCAGCAGCAGTGCGCCGAACGCCCCGCCCGCCGGCAACGCCCTGGCCGGGAGTACGGTGCGCGCCGCGTTGTCGGCGGACGCATCGGGGATGGCGGGGATGGGGTCAGAGTCACTTTCCCCGGCGCGGGTCGAAGCTGCCGATGTGTCTGCAGGGGAAACTGAATCTGACCCCGGCTCCGGCTCCATCGGCCCCGACCCGGGCGCGGGCGTGGCGGTCGCTTCGATCCCGCCTGCCGGCAGCGCGACCTCGACCGTGCGCGTCATCGGCGGATAGCAGATGCCGTCGTCCTGGCAGCCCTGGAAGCTCGCCGTGAGCTGCACGGTCGCGGCATCGGCCACCGTGCGCCGCAGTGGCAGCGGCACGTCGACCTGGTCGAAGTAGACCACCACCTCGCCGAAGTGTTCGTCGCGGTGCGCCACGCCCGGCGGCCAGCGCGGCGTGCCGGCGGCGATGCCGTCATGACCGCCGACGCGGAAGCTGCTGCGGTCGCGATACAGGTAGTAGCCGCGCGCTGGCGTGAAGCGCAGCAGCACAGTATTGCCGTCGCCGGCGATGGCTTCGAATCCGAAGGCCTGTTCGGGAGGCAAGGGCAGTGGCTGCGCCGTCCCGCCGGTGCCGATCCCGAGCTGCGCGCCGCCACCTGGTGCGCCGGCAAGGCTGCGGCCAAGCGCGTTGAATCCCGGATCGCCCGCCGCGCCGGGCGGTCCACCGGCCGTCCCCGCGGGCAGGGCGACCTTCAGCGTGCGGGTCTGCGGCGGATAACAGATGCCCAGGTCCGCGCAACCCTGGTATTTGACCTGCAGGCTCACCTCGCGCGTGCCGTCGGCGGCGGCACCGGCGAGCACCGCGACCAGCCGCTCGCGATACGTCTCGACCTCGCCGAAGAACTCGTCGGTATGCCGCTTGCCCGGCGGCAGCTGCAGCGGATCGGCCTTGAAGCCGCCCTCCACCACCTGCACCGAGGTGCGGTGGCGATACAGGTAATAGCCTTCGGCGATCGCCCAGTCGAGCTCGATCCGGCCGCGTTCGTTCGCGCGCGCCTGCAGCGCGAAGGCCTCGTCGACCGGCAGCAGCTGGCTCTGGTCGATGGCGCTGGCCGGCCAGGCGAGGGCCAGCAGCGCGAGCGCGGCGACGCGGACCAGCAGGTCGGTCAGTTGGTTCAATCTTCGGCTCCGGGGCGGGTCCCGTCTGCGATCCAGGCCAGGTAGCCCGGCAGCCCGCCGGCGATGTCGACCGCGATCAGCTCGGGAAGTTCGTAGGGATGCAGCTCGACCACGCGGGCAGTAAGCGCCTCCAGGCGGGCGCGCGTGGACTTGATGATCAGCAGTACCTCGCTGGCGCGTGCCACGCGGCCCTGCCACTGGTAGACCGAGTCCACGCCGGGCAGCACGTTCACGCAGGCGGCGAGCCGTTCGTCGACCAGCGCCTCGGCGATGCGCGCGGCAGTCGCGGCATCCGGGCAGGAACACAGGCAGGCGAGCGCGGTCACGGTGGCGAAGGTCCGGGGTCGGGTGCGATAGGGTATCCGACGTGCCGGCGGGGCACGGGTGGGCCGGATGCGGCCAGGCCCGGGGCCGGTGCGACAGGACCCGGGTGGCGCATGATCGGCCGCGTCGGCAGCGCAACGCAGCGTGTCGGCTGGCCCATCGCGTGTTCACGCCATCGGTCTTATCCTTGCGCGCTTTCCCGGGGTCTTCCAATCCATGTCCCGATTGACCCGTGTCGTGCTGAGCCGGTCGGCCGTGCTGCTGCCCGTCCTGTTTGGTTTCAGCGCCGCAGCGGCGGCCCAGGTGGAAGTTGGCGCCGGCGTGTCGTTCACCCGCGACAACGAGGACTCGCCGGTCGCAACGGTCGCGTGGCTGCCGGAATGGCGCGAGTTCCGCGGCGGTACCCTGCGCTGGGAGGTCGGCGCGATGCACGTGCGCGGCCGCAGCGATTCGAACTACGACAACGGCGACGACGTCACCCTCTTCCACGGTGGACTGCGCTACGAGCGGCCCAGCGGCCTGGTCGGCGGCTTGGGCATCGCCGTGCAGGACGGATGGACCGAGGCGCTGTCGGGCGATCCCCAGTTCATCAGCACGCTGGGCTGGCGCTGGGGCCGCTTCTCGCTGCTGGCGCGGCACATCTCCAATGCCAGCCTGCACCAGCCCAACGATGGCGAGACGATGCTGCAGGGGACGTGGCGGTTCTAGGGAACCTCTGAACAAACCGCTTTTGCCCGTCATTCCCGCGGACGCGGGATGCGCATTTCAACAGCCGTAGCCTGGTCATCCAGTGACTTTGAACTCAACGGCTTGCAGTCACTGAATCCCCGTTCGCGGGGATGACGACAGTTGCCAGGCGTTCCTTGGGGCGCGGGCTGCGGCCCCTGTGCCGCGCAGGCGATCCGCCGGCGTGTGGTAGCGCTGTCCGGTCGCATTGCCGTCAACGTCCCGACGGAAATCGCGCTCTGTCATGCCGTCCGATCTCCCTGTCATCTCGAGCGATCTCCCTGTCATCTCGAGCGATTTCCCTTTCATCTCGATCGATTTTCCCTGCCATCTCGACCGTCGGGAGATATCTTGCGCAGATCCTCGGTGATGTCTGGCTGCGCAACAGCGTGGCGTGAACTTCTTCCTCCGGCCGAAATGACAGTCCGCGCCGCGCCACGCGTCATCCCGCGTCTTCGACCGCGCGCTCCTGTGCGGGGCCGACATGACGCCGCGGCACGCGCTTGAGGCCGGTCAGCAGCCGATAGGGACTGTTGCCGCTGCGTGCGGCAACCTCGGCCACCGGCAGCCCGGGGCCCCACAGCTCGACGATGCTGCCCAGGCCGGCCTGGGGGTGGTCGGTCAGGTCGATGGTGAGCATGTCCATCGACACGCGGCCGATGAGCTCGCCCGGGCGGCCGTCGATCACCACCGGCGTGCCCGAGGTGGCGTACTGCGGATAGCCGTCGGCGTAGCCTGCGGCCACCACGCCCACGCGCGTGGGGCGGGTGGTGATGAAGGTGCCCGCGTAGCCGATCGGCTCGCCCGCCGCCAGTTCGCGGACCGCGATCACTTTCGATTCGAGCGTCATCACCGCGCGCAGCGCGTCGGCTTGTGCGCACGGTGCGTCGAGCATGTGCGAGCCGTACAGCATCAGGCCGGGCCGCACCCAGTCGCGGCGCGTGGCGGGCCAGGCCATCAGTGCAGCCGAGTTGGCGAGGCTGGCCCGCGTGCCGGGCGGAAGCTGCGCGAGGATCGCGTCGAAGCTCGCCTGCTGCTGCGATGTGCTCGCGTGCGACAGTTCGTCGGCGCGCGAGAAGTGGCTCATCGCGATCATCGTGTCGATCCACGGCAGGGCGCGGAGGCGCTGCCAGGCATCGATGTATTCCACCGGCGACAGGCCGAGCCGGTGCATGCCCGAGTCGAGCTTCAGCCACACCTGCCAGCGGCGCGAGGTGCGATGCGTTTCGAGCAGGTCGACCTGCCAGGGCGAGGCCACCACTGTCCACAGGTCGTGTTGCTCGATCAGCGCCAGCTCGCCGGCATCGAAGAAGCCTTCCAGCAGCAGGATCGGGGCGCGGAGGCCGGCTTCGCGCAGCTCCAGCGCCTCCTCGATGCAGGCCACCCCGAAGCCGTCGGCCTCGCCCTCGAGCGCGCGCGCGCAGGCGACCGCGCCGTGTCCGTAGGCATCGGCCTTGACCACGGCCAGCGCCCTGCCGCCGCCGAGCGCGCGCGCGTGGCGATAGTTGTGGCGCAGCGCATCCAGGTCGATGGTGGCGCGCGAGGGGCGCATCAGCGCAATCCGTTCGGGTTCGGCCAGGGGCGGTCGTAGCGCGAGATGTCCAGGCCTTCGGTGTCGATGGCCGGCGCGCGACCGTCGACCAGGTCGGCGAGGTAGCACGCCGAGCCGCAGGCCATGGTCCAGCCGAGGGTGCCGTGGCCGGTGTTGAGCCAGAGGTTGCGGTATTTCGTCGCGCCGACCACGGGCGGGCCGTCGGGGGTGGAGGGGCGCAGCCCACTCCAGAATTCCGCGCGCGACAGGTCGCCGCCATCCGGGTACAGGCTGCGCACCACCATCTCGAGCGTCTCGCGACGGCGCTGCGGCAGCGACAGGTCGTAGCCCGACACCTCGGCCATGCCGCCCACGCGGATGCGGTCGTCGAAGCGGGTGATCGCCACCTTGTAGCTCTCGTCGAGCACGGTCGAATGGGGCGCCATCTCCGGGCGCGTGATCGGGATGGTCAGCGAATAGCCCTTGAGCGGGTACACCGGCAGGGCGATACCGATCGGCGCCAGCAGCCGCGG